>Ga0302271_10003601_pt1 | contig 12973 bp, 7 predicted proteins | sample III_Bog_N1_1_FD_198767 | JGI IMG/M metagenome (GOLD analysis project Ga0302271, IMG submission 198767) | Peat permafrost microbial communities from Stordalen Mire near Abisko, Sweden - III_Bog_N1_1 | ecosystem: Environmental > Terrestrial > Soil > Wetlands > Peat | place: Sweden: Abisko... | reverse complement strand
TGATGTCCATCTGGGTTGCGGTAATACCTTTTGTAGTTCCGGTTACTTTGAAGTCCATATCTCCCAGGTGATCCTCGTCTCCAAGAATATCGGAAAGAACAGCAAATTTATCAGAACCTTTATCGGTAATCAATCCCATTGCGATTCCGGAAACCGGGCGTTTAAGATGAATACCGGCATCAAGCATCGCCATGGTTCCCGCGCAAACAGTTGCCATTGATGAAGAACCATTCGATTCAAGAATATCAGAAACGACACGAACGATATAAGGAAATCCTTCAGGGATCATTTTTTTCAATGCGCGGTGCGCCAAATTTCCATGTCCAATTTCGCGGCGTGAAAGTCCACGAGGAACTTTTGCTTCGCCTGTACTAAACGATGGGAAGTTGTAATGTAACAAAAAGCGTTCACGTCCTTTAAAAGTAACGTTATCGATGATTTTCTCATCCATTTTGGTACCTAAAGTAACACTTGTCAGTGACTGTGTTTCACCACGGGTGAAGATTGCCGATCCGTGTGATCCTGGCAAGTAGCCAGTTTCACCCCAAATCTGCCTGATCTGCGTTGTTGAACGACCATCAAGACGAATACCATCATCAAGGATCATGCGGCGCATTGCCTCTTTTTCAACATCGTGATAATATCTTGAAATCAATCCTTTGTCTACTTCTGACGATTCTTTTCCTTCGCTGTATGCTACAATAAAATCTTCTTTTATCTGAGCAAAAGAACTATAACGCAAGTGTTTATCAGTGATCAGTGAACGAGCTGTATCGTAAGCTTTCTGGTAAGTTTCTTTCCAGATTGCTTCGCGAAGTACTTCGTCATTCTTTTCATGGCAATACTCACGTTTCACAACGCCCACTTCTGCGGCGAGTTCATCCTGTATCTTGCAATGAATTTTGATGTTTTCGTGTGCAAATTTAATGGCATCAAGCATTTCTTCTTCAGAAACCTCATCCATTTCACCTTCAACCATCATTATATTGTCAAACGATGCGCCAACCATAATATCAATATCCGCACTGGCAAGTTGTTCGGCTGATGGGTTGATTACAAATTTTCCACCAATACGGGCAACACGAACTTCAGAAATCGGGCCATTGAAAGGAACGTCCGAAACGGCAAGTGCTGCAGAGGCAGCTAATCCGGCCAGACAATCGGGCATTTCATTTTTCCCTGACGAAATCAATGAAATCATCACCACTGTTTCTGCGTGAAAGTTATCCGGAAACAACGGACGCAAAACACGGTCGACCAAACGGGCAGTCAGAATTTCATCATCTGATGGACGTGATTCTCTTTTCATGAATCCGCCTGGAAACCTTCCGGCTGCTGCGAATTTTTCGCGGTAGTCTACCGAAAGCGGCATGAAATCTACGTTTTCAGCAGCTTCTTTCGCAGAAACCACAGTAGCAAGCAACATGGTTTCACCCATTTTTACTACTACCGATCCGTCAGCCTGTTTTGCCAACTTACCGGTTTCGATGGTAATCGTACGGCCATCGCCCAGATCAATTGTCTTACTAACAGCTTTGTACATAGTTTAAAAAATAAATTTATTAATAATTGAAATAAATGGGTGGGGCTTTAAATATTTTAAAAAAAGGCAATTCGAAAATTGCCTTTTTAGGTAGTTCGTTATTTACGAAGATTAAGATCCTTAATAATTGCGCGGTAACGATCAATGTGTTTCCTTTTGAGATAATCGAGTAGTGAACGACGTTTCCCAACTAATCCGATCAGAGCACGTTGTGTACTGAAATCTTTTTTGTTAACTTTCAGATGGTCTGTAAGGTGACTAATCCGAAATGAGAAAAGTGCAATCTGTCCTTCAGTAGAACCAGTGTTTGTGGCTGTTACGCCATACTTTTCAAAAATCTCCTGTTTTTTCTCAGCAGTTAAATACATTACTTAAAAATTTAAAAATGATACAATTATTGCCCCGCAGTATTCGAGTTCGATAGCAACGGTTCAACATTAATTAAAAACCGGCACAAAGCTACAAAATTATCTCCTAATATATTGAATCGAAAACGAAATGTCCGGTTAAAACATTTTTCCATCTTTTAAATGTAAAGGATTGCCGCTAAGAATTGGCAACCATCTCATATTCAATCAAAATATTATTATAAATCAAATATTAAATTCCAGGTATAAGTTTGGATGCCAAATCATATTTTATCCTCAAGAAAATTATTAAGATTCCGCACCTGCTCAGGCGATCCCAAAACGAACAGCTGATCCTGAATACTTAGCGGGTAATCAATGCCGGGATTGAAAACATATTTGCCTTCCCCATTTTTCAATCCAATAATTGTGGTTCCCGTAACACTTCCCAAACTCAACTCACCAATCGTCTTTCCCCTGTTAATTGCTGCCAAATTCCGGCAATGCACTTCATGGATACTCACGTCGCGATCTCGTTGAAGTAAAATATACTCCATAAACTCAACTACGTCTGGTTGCGTAACCAAACGAGCCATACGTTGACCACCCATTCGTTCAGGCATAATCACGTTTGTTGCCCCGGCGCGCCTTAATTTGACATCAGAACCAATTTCGGATGCACGGCTGATAATTATCAGATCAGGATTCATACTTCGGGCGGTAAGCACTACAAACATATTGTCTGCATCATTCGGTGTTGTGGCGATCAAAGCTCTCGCACGATCAATTCCTGCTGTTCGAAGTACTTCTTCATTCGTGGCATCGCCCTGAATAAAAAGAAGATTTGGATCCTCCTGAATACGGGCAATTACATTTTCACGCCGTTCGATGATCACAAATGGATGAACATGATCGGTCAATTCGAGTGCTGCCTGCTCTCCATTCCGACCATAGCCGCAAACAATTACATGATCGGTCAATTTTTCTATCCTTTTGCTCACCCTGTTTGTTTTTAATTTTTTTATAAATTCACCATCTAAAAAGAACCGTACAATACTTGATCCGACGAATGTAAAGCTTCCAAGGCTAAAGATAATAAGGAATGAAACGAATAACTTTCCTGTTGGCGAAAGTGGCCTTACAACTTCAAATCCGACTGTCGAAACGGAAAGAACGGTCATATACAATGAGTCAATAAATCCGTAACCTTCAATAAAATGGAAGCCAGTCAATCCAAATACAAACACCGAAATCACTAATGAAATGGCAATTCTGAAAGTCTTCGTTGTTTGTTCCTCAAACTGGTTCATGTACTATTATTTTATGTCCGATGGTGCAGTCCAGACATTTCCTTGGTTCGCAATAGTTGCGCTGCAAATGTAATAATGCCTGCGACTCAAGTGCATTCGCAGCTATTATACCAGCGCCGGCCCACCGGCTTATTGCACTGTTATTTTCAGCCGGCATCTGCTCAAGTATAACCAAAGCCCTGTCTTTCAAAAATAGTTTATTTTGGCTTTCACCATACAAAAAATAGAAAGGAACAACAACATTAATAACAATTAGACTAAATATCTGATCCCCAAACACTTTTTTCCGGTTGACTGATGGTTTATTAAAGCTATAGTGAGAATCCCAGTAATCCGATGCCTTTACCATAAACAACTGTTGCAAATCTTCGAGGTTATTCGCCTCAATTACAGCCGAAAATAGTCCCTTTGAATGGTGAATCAGCATCGCAAACTGTGCCAGCCTGATTGTTGGAAAGTTCCCGGGATGCATTCTCATAAATTTCCATAAATGACCTTCAATAGGTTTCAGTCCATACTTTACAGCAAGGAATCGGTATTCTTTTCGCAATTCAAGGTAGTATTCATCGCCAAACAGTTCCTCGCCCAGCAATCCGGCTTGTCCGAAAAGAAGAGCTTCAGTCTGGAAGAGCGAATCGTGATGTCGTGCCAGCACCGACTGAGGAAGCGAGCGAGCCACCATTTCGAAAGGAAGTGCATTCTCCTTCAGACCAAAATTCCGGGCAAGCATACAATAAAAAGTCTCGCCCCAATCATCTTTTGTCTCTGTCAGCACTTTACTGATAGCTTCAATCTTCTGCTTTAATCGCTCAATTACGATTCCGTTCAGGAAGAATTTGATTCGAAACGGATCAACCTGGTACAACAATGAAGCACAGCCAATCCAGTCCTGACTTTTGATCAACATCTCATAATTGTCTTCTATCCAATGGGGCCATCTAATTACCAAGACAGGCACGCATGAACCCAAATCATTAAAGACCTGAATATCTGACAAGGAAACAACATGCAGGATTGTATTCCGGTAAACAGGATCGTTTTGATGCCCATGCTTGTTCCAATCAGAGGCTCTCTGGTGAATTTCGATATTGCCGGCCCATAACGTATCTCCAATCCGGATCCGCGCATCGAAGAAGTCGGGACCGGCGTTGGTATTATGCCTGCCTGGATTCACAATTTGGATTGATTCCCCTTCTTCGGTAAAAAGAGAATCGCTTTGAAATAGTTTATATTTCCAGAGAAAATGGAGAAAATCCTCTCTCATCGGTATATAGATTTAGCTTACCGAAAGATACGAAAAAAATGCAAAGATGTTGGAAGGAAAGAGCTTAAAAAGAAAAGATTACTTCAACTATTAAAAATGGCATAAAACTTACAACTCAATTACTATAACTTCTAATGATTTAATGAACTATTCTGAGATTTTACGAAGGACCGTCATTCCGTCCCTGATAGGAATCATAAATGTCTCGACGCGGGGGTCTGTCTTAACAAAATCATTAAATTGCATGATGCCAATTGTTTGATCATCATTTGCTGCCACTTTTTGAACAACTTTCCCGGCCCACAACGTATTGTCGGCAATAATCACTCCGCCCATCGCCACTTTGGGAAAAAGAAGGTTGTAATTCGACAAATACTTCCGCTTGTCGGCATCGATAAAAACGAGGTCAAATTTTTCATTTAATTGAGGAATAATATCATCAGCGTCACCAATATGCTGAATGATCCGGTCGCGCATACCAGACTCTTCGAAAAATGACGCGGCTAAAAGTTCCAACTCGTCATTAATTTCAATGGTGTGCAGTATGCCGTTGTCGGACAATCCATTTGCAAGACACAACGCAGAATAGCCAGTATACGTTCCAATCTCTAAAATTTTTGAAGGCTTAACGAGCTTGCTTAGAAGCGTCAAAAGCGATCCCTGCAAATGGCCTGAACACATACGGCCATTTACCATCATCACCTGAGTTTGGCGATAAAGCCGCGCAAGCAAAGGACTCTCTTCCTCAATATGCGACAAGAGGTATTGATCAATGACTTTATCAATCTTTATCACTTTGGTTATATATTAAAACAGACAATTTATCGAAATCCAGAACTTCATTGGCAATCTCCATGATTTGAGATGTAGTCACTGCATTGATTTTTTTGTAAAGAACATCCAAATCATCCATTTTATTGTAGATCAGAAAGCTTTTCCCAAGCGAAAGCATCAGATCTTCATGATTTTCCTGCGACATTGCCAACTGTCCAACCAGCTGCTTCTTTGCTTTACTGATCTGAATATCACCAAGCAATTTATTCTGGAGAATTTTAATCTCACGTTTAATCAATGAAATCGCTTTATCAAGATTTTCTTTGTCTGTTCCAAAATAAATAGTGATGGTTCCCGTATCGGAATAAGCTGTATATGAAGACTCAAGATTATAGGCAATCCCATTTCTTTCACGCAGTGCTAAATTCAGTCTCGAATTTCCCGACTGACCTCCAAGAATACTATTTAATAAAACGAGTGCAATCCGATTTGCATGAAGTACATCATATGCCAAACCTCCAATCAGACAATGGGCCTGAAAAGTCTCTTTCTCTATTGATTTAAATCTGGGAGTATAACCAGTAACTAAAGGTCGATTGAAGGTGCGTCGATTATCCTTGAAAATACTGAAGTAACGTTCTGCAAGATGAAAGAACTTTTTTCCGGTGATTTTTCCTACCGAGCAGATCACCATTTGATCTGTATTGTAATTTTTTGCCATAAAACGCAAAATATCCTCACGCGTAAAAGCTTTCACGTTTTCAGGTGTTCCAAGGATATTCCGACCGATTGGATGACCTTCAAAAATCAGCTCTTCGAACTCATCAAAGATCAGTTCAGATGGAGAATCGTTGTAGGAATTAATCTCATCAATTATCACATCTTGCTCCTTTTTCAGTTCTTGATCAGGGAAAGCACTATTAATCAAGATGTCACTAAAGAGTTCGATGGTGCGCTGGTAATACTCGGTAAGGAAAGATGCATGGATGGCGGTTTCCTCCTTCGTAGTATAGGCGTTCATTTCGCCGCCGACATCTTCAAGACGGCTTAGTATATGGAATGACTTCCGCTTCAACGTGCCTTTAAAAATTGTGTGCTCGATAAAGTGCGCCATACCTTGTTCCGACAGTGCTTCATCACGTGAGCCTGTATTGATAATGATTCCACAATGGGAAACTGGTGAATCGACATACTGATGAACCAGCCGAATTCCATTGGGTAAAACTGCAGAAAAATATTCCATTATTTGGTTTTGAACAAGTTGCAAAAGTATTGAAAATAACGATCTCAAAAGCCACTCTCTGTCGGATTAATTTTGGATTCTTAAAATTCAACTAAATTCAATTTTATTTGATTTTTTTTCAGTGTACGCTTGGAGGCAAACAAAATTTGATTAGTTTTGCACCGCGTTAGAAAACAAGGTGCCATAGCTCAGTCGGTAGAGCAACGGACTGAAAATCCGTGTGTCCCTGGTTCAATTCCAGGTGGCACCACACAATGAAAACGCAAAAATATAAAGGCCAGATTTTCGAAAGAATATCAGGCCTTTTTGTTTCCTTGTAAAACAACTAAAATTTACATTTTTTTAACACAGTATATTTGGAAACCACACTATTCAGGTTTATCTTTGTGGTACATTTTTTTTCATAAGTTTAGGTTTAGTTAGGTTAGTTAGTTTGGTTAGTTTTAGTAAAAGGATGGAACCGCCCGGTTCCGTCCTTTTCAATTTTTAATCAAATAATTCGAGCACTTCATCTTTCGAAATATCCCTGAATGGATCGTTTGAGTTCACAAATTCATTGGCCAATTTCGATTTTTTATCCTGCAACTTCTGAATTTTTTCTTCAATCGAATTCTCCGAAATAAACCTGTAGACGAATACCTTCTTATCTTGTCCAATACGATGCGCACGGCTAATGGCCTGCATTTCAGCAGCTGGGTTCCACCAAGGGTCGGTAATAAAGATATAATCAGCAGCTGTAAGATTCAATCCTACCCCACCAGCTTTAAGTGAGATCAAAAAGATCTTTTTTTCGGGATCTTCCTGAAATTCTTCAATAACTTTTTTTCGGTCAGTTGTCTGTCCGGTCAGAAGGCTATAATTCCACTGCTCCTTTTTGAACTCATCGGCCAACAGATTAAGGTGTTTTACAAATGAGGAAAACACAAGTATTTTGTGATTCTCTGCTACAAGTATGCCAAGCATTGCGATAATGTCGTTGAATTTTCCCGATTCAAAAGCAGACTCAGGATCAATCAACTTTGGATGAATTGCAATTTGACGGAGTCGCGTAAGTGCCTGCAAAACGAAGAATGTCGATTTCTGCAATCCTGCTTCCTGCACATTTTGCAGCAGAACATTCCTTACGGCAGATTTTTCGGTTTCGTAAAATTCAAGTTGCTCAGGGGTCATTTCCACCACAATCGTCTCTTGCGTCAATGATGGAAGATCTTTGGCAACCTCTTCTTTAGTGCGCCGGAGTATAAATGGTTGAATTAATTTCTGAAGCTTTTCGCTTGCATCGACCGATTTATCCCGTTCAATAGGCAAAAGGAATTCTTGTTTGAAGTAGTTCTTGCTTCCAAGCAATCCACGGTTAAGAAAATTCATTTGTGCCCACAGATCCGACAGTGAATTTTCAATAGGTGTACCGGTCAATACGATCCGATGTTGCGATCGGATACCAGTAACTGTCTTATAGGTTTTGGATTCGCTGTTCTTAATGTACTGACTTTCGTCGAGAATCAGGAAAAAAAACTCATATTGCGACAGTTCGTCCACATCATTCCTGACTGTTCCATAAGTTGTGAGGATAATATCATAATTGTTAATGATATCTTCCATAGAGCTTTTTTCGCGCCTTCTGGCTCCGCTATAAACGAAGACTTTCAATGCCGGGGCAAACTTCCGAATCTCATTTTCCCAATTATGAACCAGCGAAACAGGCAATACGATCAAGGTCGCAGATTGCATTTGTTCTTCAGTTTGTCCATCATTAACAAACAACGATTGCTGACCTGTTTTTTTGTGTTGAAATACCGGGCAAAGTTGTTCTTTCCGTTTTAACCTAAGCAATAACGTGAGTGCCTGAATTGTCTTTCCCAAACCCATATCATCAGCCAGACACCCGCCTAACCCTTTTGCAAAAAGATGATACATCCAATTATAGCCGTCATATTGATAATTACGCAGGGCCGCATTTAACTCAACGGGAATATCCTGGGATTCGAGGCTGGTTTTATTCAACGAATTAATCTTTTCTTTAACGGAAGCATCCATCTCATCGGCAATTTCAGCAATCAACGTGAAATGATAATTCTGTAACCTGATCGACTGTTCACCGACCTTTCCAAAACTAAAAATGTTATTATACTTTGCAAACCACTCCAAAGGTAGGATGGCAATCTCACCATCGGGCAATTTAAACTCCCTTATTTGATTCATGATGTTTTTGCGCAACCTGATAAAAGGAAATGAAAACTGGCCAAAAGTCACTGTTGCAAAAATATCAAACCAGTCATTGGTTTGATTAATCCGCAGGTCGAGCGACTGAGGTCCTGTAAAATAATTCTGGTCAAGACTTTCCTGAGTAATCTTTATTCCTGCTTCAATTAAGCCATCCGTATTTTTAGATATCCACCCGATTGCCTCGTACAGCGCATTAGCCTGGCTGTCTGACTTACAATTCCTTAAATGGAGTGCCTGTGGCTCACCCTGCAGTTCAAGTTCCTTCAGTTTTGAAATTATATTTTTTTCCCAAACCAAATCCTTCTCAAAACGATGAAAGACATAATTCCCGTCAACAACTTCAAAAATAGCAACCTTTTTCCCTTCATCATCAGCCGGGATAACCTGTTCGTTGTACTTGAAAACAGGTATAAATACAGGATATCCGGTTACGTCAATTGCAACGGATAGAATTGCTTCTTTCCGTACAGGAGTATCTATAATATCGAACCCTGTACAATTAACCTCCTGATTTTTAATTGCATTTAAGATAAAAGTTCCAAAGTATTTCTCCTCAACCTTCGCTGGAATGCTGATATATTCCTTGTCGTAGAACGGCTGAAGTTTTGAACCTGAAATATCATCAAAGAAATAAATCTTATTCTGGTATAGGATTCTGCATGGTTCATTAACAAGCAAAATGATACTCCGGTGAAGTAACGAAAGTTGTTCTTCACCTTTTCTGATGGTCAAAAAATACCGTGTTTCGTCCTCAAGCCGATGAAAATTAAAGACAGCACCAGTATCTTCATAGCACAATTCAATCAGATCGTCCTCGTAAAGGTTATTGTACTTTGCCCGCTTGAAATAGACAGAAATTCCAGCAGTTTTAAGCAAATCGAGACATTGAGCCATAATACCTTCGACGAACGGAACAATTTTCTTATTAAATTCTTCCGCCTTGACATTCTTATAGAAATCGTTTAAGGTCCCTTTCTTATTGTACTTTTTGGCAAGATTTTCATCTGCATACTTCTCGGTGAGTTTAATCAATTGAGATTGGACAGCCGAAAATTTGAAATTCCCTTCTGTCAGATCATGCACCCGAAGTCGCTGCGATATTGAAAGATACTTACTTTCTGGTCCATCTTTGGCAAGATATGGTAATATCAGAAATCCAAACAAACGGTGCTCTGACACCGTAACTATAAATTTTTGTTCCACGCCAATTTAATTGGTTAAAAGCATCATCCTGATTCTAAAAAATGCTTGTCAGTATTATGCAGAGGGCTAATTTACGATAAAAAATCCATCCTCCAAAATTAAACAGCCATTTCCACGAGGTCAAACCAGAAATTCTTTAGCGAAAGTTTTACCATTATTTTGTAAATTTGCAGCTTCGCAGGCTGTTCTATCGCCCCAATTTATCGGGGAGGAAAGTCCGGGCAATACAGGGCGCTATGCTTCCTAACGGGAAGGCGGACGAAAGTTTGCAGTAGTGTAACAGAAAATAACCGTCCGGACGAAAGTCTGGATAAGGGTGAAAAGGTGGGGCAAGAGCCCACCGGTAATCGTGGTAACACGGTTAGCCGTACGCCTCATGGATTGTAAGGCCAAATATATTACGAGTTCTTCGGAACACAGGGCTGCCCGCCCTGGTTTCGGCAACCGCAAGGAAGCCGGGAGACGTAAGGGGTAGGCTGCAAGAGGCTGTTGGTGACAGCAGTCCCAGATAAATGATAGAATGAAAAACAGAACCCGGCTTACAGGCCTGCGATTTTTTTTAAAAACCTATGCCATGCTTCAACTTAGGCTTCTTGTTGTCTCGCTTTTAGTCTGCTCCGGACTTTTTGCGCAAGAAAAAAAGGGAAAGACTGATTTCAATGTTTCCCTCGATACTTACCTATCGTCGGGTAATGATTTGCCATTTTGGCTGACCTCCAACAAGAATGGAGTATTCTCGATGCAAAACGGTAATTACCAGTTAATGCAGGCAGGATTTTCGAAGAAGCTTTTACCCGATTCAGTCAATAAATGGAGTTATACGTGGGGAGCCAATCTTGTTTATGGTTATGGCGGGAAATCAGATTTCCAGGCTAATCAATATTGGCTCGGCTTGCGACACAAATGGTTTATAATCAAAGTTGGTGCCCAAGCTGATCCAATTTTATACGAAGGACTGTCATCCACAAACGGAAATCTCGACCGGTCAAATAATGCACGTCCTCTTCCGGGAATCTCATTATCAACTGACAATTATATACCTTTTCTTTTCTGGAAGAAATGGTTTTCGTTCAAAGCTGAGTTTGAGGAAAAACTTTTTTCAAACCATGCATTTGTAAATGATGCTCATCTGCATCATAAGTCACTATACGGAAAAGTAACTCTAAAGAAAAACTGGTCTCTAACAGCAGGATTGGAGCATTTCGTTTTATGGGGAGGAACATCACCAACTGAAGGTGAGATGCCAGGTTCAAACCAGTATTTCAACTATATCTTAGGGCTTAAGGCTGGTCCGGGAGCTTATACCGATGACCGTTTGAACAAAGCAGGGAATCAATTGGGACTCTATTCTGTTGAAATAAAGAAAGAATATACCAGGTCAACCATCTCTTTTTATTGGAACCACTTGTTCGAAGATCGGTCGGGAATGGAGTTGGACAACCTGCCGGATGGTTTATGGGGAATCCACATCAATAAAAAAGATGAATTAGCACTAATTACCGATTTCGTTTACGAATATATGAATACGCGGAATCAAAGCGGGTCCATTCATCATCTCGCCGCCCCGACAACCGAAAATCCCGGAAGAATAACCGGCAGGGGGAAAGACAACTATTTCGATCATTACATCTACCGCTCCTTTACTTATTACAACCGGATGATGGGAACGCCATTATTTGTACCGCGTATCGGTGAAGACGGCGTTGCCAACGGATTCGAAAGTACAAGAATGTGGATGCACCATGTAGGGATAAAAGGATTTTTAGGATCAGGCATTTACTGGAAAACGATGCTCACATGGTCGCGCAATTTCGGAACTCATGATAAAGCATTCCCATGGTCACATATTTTTAGTCCGACAAGTGGCAGTTCCTACCCCATTCCGTTGGATGAATTTTCGTTCCTTGGCGAATTCAATTACCGGGGAAACAAATTGCCATTCGAAGTAAATATTGGAATTGCAGGCGATTATGGTTACAGGTTCCAAAAAAGGATGGGCGGATATGCGGGTATCAACTACCGGTTTTAACTTAAAAATTTACATGAATCAAGTTCAGGATATTTCTATACAAGATTACACTTACGCACTACCAGAAGAACAAATTGCCACCTACGCCCTCCCCGATCGCGACCATTCGCGGTTGCTGATCTGGAATAAAGGTGAAATTAAAGACGAACGTTTTGATCATCTTCCCGATTATCTTCCTTCCAATTCGATGCTGGTTTTTAACAACACCCGTGTTATCAGGGCGCGCTTGTTTTTCCATAAACATACGGGCGCAAAAATTGAGATATTCTGCCTCGAACCTTTAGATCCCGTTGAATACACCCAATCGTTTTCGAAAACATATAGTTGCAAATGGAAATGTATTGTCGGGAACCTAAAAAAATGGAAGGACGAAGTGCTGGTTCAGACACTCGAAATCAATGGAAGACAAGTATTCTTTAAAGCTGAAAAGATTAAAGAGTCGGACAGTAATGCTTACGAAATAAAGTTTAGCTGGGACAATCCGCTTTTTACTTTTGCCGAAATTCTTGAGTTTACAGGTAACATCCCGATTCCTCCCTACCTCCACCGCGAATCGGAGGAGATCGACCTGACAAGTTATCAAACCGTTTATTCGAAAATAAAAGGATCGGTTGCTGCCCCAACTGCCGGACTTCATTTTACAGAAGCCGTTTTTGAAGCACTGAAGAAGAAAAACATCAGTTGCGAAGAGGTGACGCTTCATGTGGGCGCCGGGACTTTTCAGCCTGTGAAATCTGAAACCATCGGCGGACACGAAATGCATACCGAGCATTTTATTGTTTCGCTCGAATTGATAGATCGATTGGCATCATTTGAAGCGAAAATTATCGCGGTTGGTACCACCTCTGTCCGGACATTGGAAAGCCTTTATTTCATAGGATGTAAAGTGATTACGAATCCCGATATAAATATTGAACAGCTTCCTGTAAATCAATGGGAACCGTACACACCTCCAACGCTTAACTACCCGCGTCGCGAAGCATTTGAAGCTTTATCAGCATGGATGGTCGGTCAGCATCTGACTGAACTGAGCA
>Ga0302271_10003599_pt1 | contig 12979 bp, 7 predicted proteins | sample III_Bog_N1_1_FD_198767 | JGI IMG/M metagenome (GOLD analysis project Ga0302271, IMG submission 198767) | Peat permafrost microbial communities from Stordalen Mire near Abisko, Sweden - III_Bog_N1_1 | ecosystem: Environmental > Terrestrial > Soil > Wetlands > Peat | place: Sweden: Abisko... | reverse complement strand
CTCGAGATAGGGATAAAAGTACAATGGGGAAACATGAAAAAAATGGATTAAAGTGATTTGAGAATTAATGGAATTTAAGGAAAGTGTGGTAGATAATATTGATGATAATGATGAAGAACCAGGGATGGTTTTAATGAAAATGTAATGATTGTTTTTAAGAAATAATATTAATAAATATTAGTAAGAAAATGAAGAAAGGGAGAGGTATTTTTGGGGGGTGGTGATCCTTATTGAGAATGAGGAAAAAATAAGAGATGATATGAGCTTTAGATTTTGGGACTCTTTGAGCTGTTTAATTAATAATACAAAAAAGAGTCTAAGGAGATATAAATCTAGTGGATTATTTGAAGGAGGGAATATTCAAGAAACTGAAAAGAAAAGTAGAATAGGATGTTTAGGAGATTCCTTGTGCTGCCTTAGAGAGGAATCTAGAGTATCAGTTAGGTTCTCAAATACAGAATAGGAGATAATAAGATTAATGGGAGATATGGAGTGAGCTAGAATGGTTATGCTCCGAAAAATGAATAAATGACAAACTAGAAAGAAGCATTTAGATCAGATTTTAATGAATCTTATCAACAAGAATAGGAATATAAATATGGTGATGCTTCCGAAGATGAGGAAAACCTAGAAGAAATGCTGGATAATATTTAAATGCATGGTAAATTGAGTGGAAGTGAATAATATAAGAATAATAGTAATAATAATAATTCAGAGTAATTTAGCGATTTATCAGATGAAGATGAGGATATTCATAAGAATGATAAGCAAGAAAAAGTAAAAACACATCTGGGAAATCATAAGAGTAATAAAACTAAAAGTTAATGAGAAGGAGAACAACAAACCCTTTCTCTATTCGTACATAGTTAAAATATTGACCCTCTTGTAAATAGAAAAAGGGATAATAAAAAAAATAAAAATAGTTTTTTTGCAGGTTTCATGATAAAATGTATGAATTACTAATAGGATTACTATTAAGAATGACACGCACATACACACTCACATAAAGAGCGCACCTTATTAAAGTATCCCTTGATTTGTTGCTTTAAACTAACAATACAAAAATATTTGTATTATATTTCAAGATATTTTATTTCTTCAAAGTCCTTCTCTGAGTCTCCTAAGTCTTTCTTCTAAGCTATCAACTGTTTGTTCGTTGTTGTTGTTATTGGGCACTTAGACTTATGGTTGGAATGCAGGCTACTGCTATTGGAATCCTTGAGCTGGTTGTTGTTGGGGTTATTGGGGTTATTACTATTTCGATGGGATGTTGAAAGTAGGTAGTTGCACTGTAGGGATATTGAATTGTTGTTAAACAGGAGGTAAATTGGAGTATGAAGGCGCACCATTATTTGGATATCCAGCGTTAGGATATTGCTACTGATTCTAGGGAGCTTAGAATGGATTGAAGTTACTTGGCTATCCAAAACCTTGGTTGAACTAATTTGGAGCAAATTACTGTTGTTGTTGTTGCTATGGCTGGAATGGCTATTACTGCTAAGGATATAATGGCTATTGCACTTGAGGATTGAAGTTATTGTTGGGGTTAAAGTTGTTAGGTGGGAATTGATTCTGTTATCCTTATTGTGGAAGTTCTTAGACTCTAATATTGATATTCAGATTATTTGGATTGAATTACTACTAAGGCAATTGTTGTTGCTATTGGAGTGGATTTTGCGGTGAGAATTATGGTGCAAAAACAGCTTATGGAACACTTCCTGGAGCGTAGACTTCATGTCCAACAGAATTCAATAACGATAGTTAAATACCTGTTTTCTACACTAACTTAAAGAAATAGTCGTTAATATCAGCATTCGATGGCATGATATTCAGAAGACATCGTTTCAGTTCAGGATCAACTTTGCTTTCATCGCAACAGAACGTCGAACCTGGCTGGCTGCCGAAAAACGCAACCATCAATCCAGAGAACTCCTGCATGCACTGCAGATTCAAGTGCTTGGAGCTCCAAATAACTGACTCGATAAACGGGAGCATCTCCTTGATATTATCAGGGTTGCCTTTCGACTCGCAGATTATCATGCTGCGATCCTTCAAGATATCACAGAATCTAAGAGAAAAGAAGAAAAGTTGGAATATATATTTTTTATGAACACAAAAATAAAACTAATTTTGAATTAAGAAGGTTGTATTGACCTAATGACAATGTTGCAGGCATCGATGAAGCAGATATCTGTGACTAACGATGCAGCCTTGTGTTTTTCTTCGTCCATCGATCTAGTTGGGGAGTTAATCATCTTGATTAACAACTGCTCTTTCGCATTAGCCTAGCCCATTTTGCGATCTCGCTGGATCTCTAAATGACCTTTTACCTTCATGCAGGCTATTTCAAGTCTTTGCTTCTCAAGCTTTGGGTTGTAATTCTTTGGAGGAGGTTAGTTGCCCATGATGAATTTACTGTTTTATGCGTTTCCTTAATAAAAAGTTAGAACAATATTCTTTAAAATTTATTTAATCTGAGGAAATTATATGAATTCTCCTCAGCCCTTTTGTGTATTTTTGTTTTCTATCTCCCTTTTCTAATCTTATGGGATACAATAAAAGGCCTGAGCAGAAATATCTCTCTGTCTTTCAAATAAATAATCTATTCCTTCATTTAAAACTGAGGACAATTTTAAAACCTAATTTAATTAAGCACCATTAAATCAGAATATATATGTTCTTATCATCTTAAAAGACAAGAAATAATTCCTTTAAATTGTTAAGTTGAGCAATTTGAAAGAGTACGAGATATGAGAAGCAGATTTAGGACATTGTAATTTTGAGACTTTTTAAGATTTAGGGGTACATGAATATTTCATAAACCATGAATTGTCATTTGAAAAAACATTTCTGAGATTAACCTTTCTTAAATCTTCCCATCATTTAGTCTTGACTCTTTGCATGTTTTGTTTCTACTCTAATCAAGCTTCTTTATAAAATCTAGTAAAGTTATCTCATTTAATTACAAGTCTTTTTACTTTGAATCATTTTAAAAAAACTAAAGTTCTCCCCACTCTCTCTCTCTCTCCTTCCAAGAATAACTATCTAATTTTTCCTCATTTATACAATCACATGATGTAAAATCCTCTTTTCTATTTCTCGAAGTGTGTGTGTGTAGTTATTATGATATTTTTTTTGATTAATTTTTTTTATTTATTTATTTTTTGTATTTTTTGTTTAAATTTGAATTTGCATTAATATTTTTTATTTATTTATTATTTAATTTTTTATTTATTTTTCTTTTCTGAGAAATTTATGAGATAACTGAGATTGTTAAAGCTAGGAATGCATATATTGAGTTTATAGTAATTTTACATATAATTTCAAGGGTTGATATGTGTTTTTATTGATGCATTTTGAGAGGTTTTTTAAATCTTCCCAAGGAACTACATCTTGGTTGTTTTTCAGAAGGAACTAGCCTTCTTATTGGACATCGGTAGCAGTTGAGATCGCTGACAGATAACAATAATGATGATGATATCATTATGTAACTTGTCATTTTCAAAATGCAATCTAATTTTATCTAAGTTATCATTAAAGCCTTTATGTATTCTATCATATTGCAAACATTTATTTAAAGGGGTAAATCGTATCAGCTTATTTTTCGTTCGTTCTTCTTCTGATTATTGTATGTTGTTGCATTAGTTTCAAAAACTTTATTCCCTGGGATAGGGGGGAAGCAGCATTCCCATAGCACCACTGCGGGAGGGGTGCAAGTACAAAAACTAATGCCGTTAAAAACTAAGTTGGTGAAAAAACAAAGAGGGTGATAGAGACACAAAGACTATGATATACTTTTTCTTCTTGTTGTTTGATTATTATGTTTTTCAGTTGCTATTTTGTATTTATTTGTTTATTGATTGATTTCTTGCAGAAAAGGTGGGGAAACTCTCTGAATAGAAAAATATTTAATTTTTGTGAGGAGGGGGAATACTTGTTATTTAATTGCCTGAAAAGAAAAGGAATAATTTTTAGAATACAGTTGGGATTAGTAAAAATAGATTAGGAAATGCTGGAAAGCAATAAGATCAAGCATAACAAGAAAATAATTTTGTGACATTTGTCAGATAATTACTAATTCCGCTCCAAATACTACTAAAAATCAATTTATTTTGAGGGTAATTGACACTAGCCCAAGCTCATCTAGACTTCAGAGCAATTTTTTGGTCTTTACCTAATCATAGCAATAATCAGCACAAAATTATTTAAATAAAAAAAATATTTTTATCATAACTCCCCAACCCTTTAAAATTTTGTTATTTTTTACATTATTGCTTGGTGAAATCAATTTACCTATTGAATTCCCTAAACTCCCCTATTTCCCTCTAGCTGTCAAAGCAAACAGCTATTCTGATATTGGTTATTAACTTTTCACAATAGTCCTTGCTGACATCGGTTATCTATCTGCTATCAACGATTCTATTATCTTCGATTATTAATTTGATATCTATTATTACTTCTATTACTAATCTGATAATTATTATGTTATTTCATGAGTTGACTAATGCTTTTTCAGTGTCTATTAACTACTTAACAAAAATTCTTCTAAGTTACTATGAGTCCTAAGATGCTACTACCATGGATGATTACTAATACTACAATTGCTTCTATTATTCCCCTTTACATAGCAATTATTGCTATGCTTAAGAGTGCTTGTTGGAGAATGTACTCCAATAGTACTGTCTGTAGTAAGCATTGCTCGAGCAGTAATAGATGGAGTATTTGTATTATTTTAGTGATAACTTGATCTTGCAGAGCATAAGAAAGTCTATCCTTATTGATGCTCTGTTGGAGATGTGAGTACTCTGCTCAGTAGTAACGGTTAGCTCATGTGAACTGATGTTGTTGTAGTAGTTCCTGTTGAATCCTTAGGGTTATTATTGAAGTTGCTTTTGGTATGATGATAAAGAAGACTCTTTGATATTAATAGTTGCTCTTCCATGCCTTTTAACCGCCTCTCATAGTCAACCTTAAAGTAGCATCAAACAAAAAATGATGAAAATCATACAAATAAAACACTATTCCTCTCTTTACCTTATCTTCCTTCGCCTTCATCATCTCCTATTTATGCTTCTCTTACAAACTCTAGTGCTCATTCTTTAATCTCTCAAGTGCATTCAATATTGTCTCATTCTCCTAATTTCCCTACTATTTCTCCTTAATCTTCTGCTTCTTCAATATCCCAGCGATTGCAGCTTCAGTCATCTACTTCTTCTTCGCTTCTTGCAATTACTTCATCACTTACGACAACTGTTTCTTCACAGATTCCTCTTGGTCTTCAGCCAATTTAACTCTTTACAGCAACCCCTCTAATTCAACTCTGTGAGTTGTCTGGAGTTGCTTGTAACTTAATTGACTCATGGATACCTCCCTTGATAGGCCTTCCATAGATACCCTACAAAGAAGCAAACAATTAAACATATTGATAAATCTTGCTCCCTGCTATTGATCCATACCTTTGTTAGTGTTTACTCTATGACATTTAGTTATTCATCTCCTATCTGATCTCCTATTCCTGCCTATTCTATCTCTCAATAACATCTTTTAGATACAGTATTTCATTAGTTTTCTGATCTATCTCCGTTTAGATCTATTCCATATTGATTTACTTACAATTCTGCATCATCTCTGCATTCCTCTCTAAATGTTTGATTGTATTCGCTTGCTATTCCACTTTTAATGAAAATTCATTGTATTTTTAATTAATCTTCTAATAATCAGCTTTCATTGTCCGATGTTCGTCTTTCATTGACAGATATTCAGTATTCTGCTGTTAGATATCTCTGTCAACTATTCGCTGCTGTTTTTTTCTCTTCAGATGCTTTGCTTAGAGTAGACTGTATTTATCTTACTCAGCTTAGAGTTCTTTCTGCAAGATCTCATGGCTGTTCAGTAGTTCTTATGTGTATTTCTACATTGACATTGATCTTTTTATGATAGAATTAATGTTGAAAATAAAGAACAAAAAACAAAGGTATTTTACTTGATAATTAACGAATGAAATGCTTTAAGAAGCTCAACTGCATTGGGAGCTGACTACTAAGCATCAAAGAATGCTAGTTCTTTATCAAAATGTGGCAGGATTGTCATATCTTTGAATCTTTAACTAGCTAGATTATTATTAGTATTCATAGTTCTTCTATTCATATCAGTGACTCTATCAAAGAACTCATAATCTGATTCACTAGATACATTACTACTACTGCTATTTAATACTTCCTCCTTTGCACTCTGATACTTCTTCTTCGATTTTGATTTCAGTTATTCTCTGAATTCATTCCTCATTTATGATTCGCTCGATACTATGTCTGATAACTATCCCATCGATCCACTTCGATGAGAATTAAATGATCTAATCGATCGACTAGATGGCTCGATGTTTATCAGAGTATTCTTCTTCTTTTTCAGAGAGCTTCTAGGTGATTACAAGATAGCAGCTTTCTTAGATGAATGCGGTGAGTTACCTGTCATTTAAGGGTTGTTTCTCTTGAGACTATTTGAACATATGATAATGTGTATTAGTACATGTATTTATGTATTTTGAGAATCTAATAGTAATGAATTGTATATTACATTGGCGTCCTCTATCTTGGAGAAGAAGGAAATGAAGAATGCTTAGTCTTGTTGGAATGTTTCAAGGGTGTCGCAACCAGAATAGATTTGAGGTTAGTGGTCTTCTTTGGCGAAGAAAACGAACATTCACTGTTTCTTCTTCTATTTAGTTTTTTCGCATAAGAAGTGCTACTACGGTTGTGCAGTCCCTTCGATGAAGCTGATGAAAGAGAAGTATTCGATTGTCTTGATAGCTTAACCGACTTGATGCTACTTTTACTATTACTTCTACTTCTACTACTCTAACTCTTGCTGATTTTTCTAGAAATATTAGATTTCTCCGATAGAATGGATTGCTTTCTCGACAGCGCTGGCTTACGAGGAAGAGCATATCCATTATCAACAACAAACAATGCTGTGTTTCCATGTTTTTTAGGTGTAATATTAGTTTTCTTAATCTTCTTCAAAGTGTCCTTGTGAAACAAAGATGGGTTGTGATGCTTGTTTTGGTCGCTGTTCGTAGTCAGCAACAGTTGTCTTTCTTTCTGCAATCGCTTCACACGACATGAACCATATTATCCAGATTAGAACTAGTTTTCTTAATTCTACTGATTAGTTTTACTATTAGCAATCACATTAGCTCCATTGATGATGCTGCTACTACTATGACAACTACCATTCATGTTATTATTGTTTAGTATCCCTACTGGTGTGTTCCCAGCCTAGAAGCTCTTCATCTATTTAGAAGTATCAATATCAATATCAAACAATCATCATGATGATCATATCCCCCATCAAATTGAATTTTTATGCATATTTTACTGAGCTATTCCTGGATATTTTGAAGTCACTTCCTGATAAAGAGACTCGTTTATTCTCCGGTTGTTTTCTCCTGCTATCTAGCTCAAATTATTATGTCTCAAAATACTCGAACATCTTCAAGGGTGTCTTGAGATTAGGTGAGCTAGCTGTGCGCTTGTTGCTTAATGATGCTTTCCTGTCTGGACTGGAGACTATTACAAATCAATCAAAAGGGAGACATTTTCATCTATTCAGCACCTACACATCCACTAAACCTAAAAAAATATTCATTACTTTTGGCAAGATGCATAAGCTTTGATTTGATCATCAATGCCTATTCAAAGAACGACACTCGCTGCTTTTCCGGTGTTCTTGCTATCATTTAAAATAGCACATCTACAGCTGATTGCTAATGCTTCATCCATTATGGGAACAACACAGAAGGTCGATCAATCGGAGGATGTGATAATGCATCCTTAAGTGAGATAATTAATGTGTTTATCTCACTGAATAGGCTCTCATTCGGATTACTATTCTTGGTGTTGTGTACTGGTGTCTCAGGGTTAGTAGAGAGTGGTTGACTGTACAGTTACTCTGTCCAATAGCAAGATGGACTCAGATTGTTATTATTATAATATTATCCTCCTTGCTCTTCGTCTTATCGCATGATGCTTTGAACTTTCCTAGAGAACTACACACAAAAACAGATAAACATATGAATATTATCTCCCAACACACACACACAAATGTATTTTTACCTTTAAAGCCTGAAGATTCGCATCATGTGAAGACGTTGCATTCAGCAGTTACGTTATGCACAACATCTAGCTGCTTCTTGCGTGTACTCCACTGGATAGCATTCTACTCAGCCCGCATTCAAACTACTATTGTTACTACAACGATTAAGAAGAACTAGGTAATTTTGTCTTAGAATTATTCTTATTACTGCATTCCTTCATCAGTGCTAGATAATACTACTAAGTAGCTGTATTTATAGTCAAATGAAGGATATTGAGCTCCGAATAATTATCTGTACCATGAATCTACAGTCTGCAGACTCTTGTAGAAGGTGTTTCAAGCTTGAATGGATTTGATTCAGCGACTTAAATAGCTTCGAGGAAATCATCGATATCTTCGATTTCCCGTGCTGTCATTGGGGAATCTACACTTAGAATGCTGTTTTCATGGGAGAGTAGATCAATAACTGATTCATCATAGCATGAGACATCGAAGATTGATAGTCGGATTGTAGCAGAGGCTTGACAACTAATTGAGATAAAGAATTAAAGGAAGGATTAGAAGAATCAAGAGAGAATTAAGTATCCGTTGGGAGGGGAGGAGTGTATGTAATTATGTTAATAATCGAATGTACCTTTGCGAGTTGAGAAGATTTCCAGCAGCTAATTTGGCGAACAAATCACTCAGCAGTACTCCATACAACCCATCATCTACGTTGCTGACTGTGTCTAAGCTGTACTTTCGACTGCAAGAAATAAAACAAGTCAATTAGTGAATTCAAGAGAGTTATGTGTTAATTCTCTCTCTTTTTGTTTACGCTTTGAATCCAACATGAACGATGCATAAACTGCTACCTTCAAACACTAGCTTTCTCATTAATGGCTCTATTGATTCTCTAGCTATGTCGCTGGGTCTATATAAATCAGCAAAGAAATACAAATGGACTGTTCAAGTGAAAAGTTATCGAAATGTTCTATTTAGATTTACTGTTGGCTCTAATTGAATGTCCTATGAAAGCTGAAGGTATCATTCCCTGTGGAGAGCTTCTTGCTGATGATAACTGACCTTCCATCCAATTGTGGTAGCTTAAGAGATTGAGTGGATGATACTGACTGCTTTAATGAACTCTTGGTTTTCTTCTTGGATGGCTCAAAGAGCTTGCAGATGAAGTTACAAGAATAAAGCTAGTTATATCCCTCAACAGCTCCCCCGTTAAGTGAGTCAAAATGAGACATACAGAAGACTTTAAGCTATTTGAGAGGAGGACAATCTTAGAAAATATGTAAAAACTAGTAATATAATAATTTATTAATTAACTTATCTTCTTTTGTTTTTGTGTTGCTTTCTTTTTATGGGAATGCTAATTGATTGCTCGAGAATTATTGTTATTATTATTAACTACCCCAAGAAGATACTTTTCAAAGAAATTAAGGAAGATTGTTACTCATAGTAATAGCAGTAGGCAGTTAATTAACATTGAATAAAATGATTGGTTTGTTTGGAGAAAAGATTATTGCTTATTTTTGTATTTAATAATGGCTGAGTTGGAATAGCTAGTCAGTCAATAGTTCAATTCAGATACAGTTTTGGAGTTGTTTTATTCTCTCGAAAGTGAAATACCCCCCATTATGAAAACTATTAAATTAATACTTAACACTATTATGACATAAGCTAAAATCCTTAGATCCTCACTCTGGACTCTCTTCTTCGATAATTATTCCCAGATAATTAAATACCATAAAACCAAAAGGATATTCCCAAAGACTAAGAATCTTCAAAAGTACCTTAATTAGATGATTTACGACTTGCCATGATCAGACACGAACGAGATGTTTACGAGAAAGTGTCCTATTTTGGCAGAGCTTATTTATTATACAACTAACTCATTTCCGATATGCGCTTAGATGTTCCCATCTCAGAGGGTATTATCTTAATTCTTTCTAACTTTTGTGAGCATTTTGTATTGGAAGAACAACATCTGAATTTGGGGATGAATAGTAATAACGATGGGTAGAATTAGATGTACCCGAATCATTAGGAAAGAGAGTAAGATACTTTTGAGAATCTGCTGTTTTTCTCGTTCATAGGTGTTGTGAAGTTACTGAAGACAATCGATGTAGAATTCGTTGTGTGGTCAAGTGTAGAATAAATACTAATTACCTGGCCATGCTTAAACAATCAAAGATTGTTTCTCATCGAACTAATTGAATTAGGTGTCAGCAGTCTCTATGCAAGTAAGCTAAATAATATGAATAAAATTTGTTTTTATGAGCTAATATGTTTGTGTTCGTTTAGATTTACTGATTGGCGAGTTGTGGAATTGCCTTGTTGATTTTGCAATGCTCGGAGAATACAATGATATGAATTTCTTAATGATAGCCCTGTCAGTTAGTGTCTTCTAGGTGTTCATGGAAGCAGAGAATAAGAGATTGTTTGAGTTTGTGAATGAAGATGATAAATCCAATAGGGAATAATCACAGGAAGAAATGGAAATATCTTGTTTAGAAATTAAAATCAAGGAATTCTACAGCCTTTTCCTTGATAGTGCTGAGGAATTTATTGCAATTTGGAAGTAGAATTATGAAATAATAGTGAGTTCTAAATAGCAGGACATCCTCGCTGGATACACTCAGTTCTTGTAGAAAATCAAAGTGATGAAAAATGAAGAATCAAATCAAAATTATGAGAAAATCACATAACCAATGTCGTTCAAGCTGCAAATATCAGAAAAATAGAAAGAATAACAACAACTTATGGAAATGTCAGTTTAGTAATTGTAAAACGGTTCTCGAGAGGTTCAAAAAAACAACATTAAGGATACCAAAAGCAACTCTGGCTAATTTGCAAGTCAAATTGAAGCATTTCTGTTTTTAAATGATCTCGATCCAAGGTTTTTCACATAAAAATATGAAATATCTCTGGAAATTATTGATAGAGGTTAATCACGACAACCAGTAGGCTTGACTGAACTCTCTGTGATATCACCTCCAGGTAAAAATGCCAACATCGAAATAAACCAAGGAAACAACAGCAATAAAGCCAATAGTACTGCCTCAAACATTAAGAAAAGTTCAAACTTCACTTGTTAGGTATTTTAGCTTAGCCGAGAAAATCAAAAAACAAAGACTTCTCTGCATGTGATGATACCTACAAATCAAGGAAATTATTGTAAAACTAGTCTTGATTGCGATGAAGAATCGATTTTAGAAATCTAACTTCGAAGCACTGAGAAAAATGACTAATACTAAGAACAATAGTCACCAGGCAAGAAGGTATTTGTTGGGAGATTGGTACTTCAACGAGGAGTGTCGTTCTTTACAAAGTTTTCTGTGAGATTGTATCTTGAAATAGCTGCGGAATCTGAAAACTAACCAAGAGAAGTTGCAATTGAGGAATATATCCAAATTTAAATTTACTTAGAAACTCCAAATAACATGAATAACAAGAACAACTCCCTTGACTACAACAAACCCAAGAGTACATCTCCCTTTTTATCTTCTTCTGAAGCCCCGCCCATAGTCCTTTGTAACAACAGTGGCATACGAATTTAGAACTACGATTATTGCACTAGAGAGTTAGTTTCTCTTTGGTCATCTATCGATCCATTGCTATTCTCCCCAACAAACGAAGAGCCCATAAATATTTGGATTTCCTAAATGATTTCGAACTTTTCATCTGATCGAGAATCTAGTTTGTCAGAAAAAGTTTATTTGCTTTTCGAAAACTTGCAAGCAGGTTCTGGAGAGCATCAAGTGCCTCTCAAAATGGCTTTGTTGCTGCAAGCTGAGATGCTCAGAATGAGAAACATATTTGTTGATTTCAAGTAGCTGTTGAAGAAAGCTGAATAGAAGTTGAAGACGCAAATAGTTAGGAGATTCAAGGTCCAAGTTAAATTCTTGGAGAGCTTATCTACAAAGAACCAATATGGAAAGGAATAGTCCAACGCCTAATCTGATGGATAGGTTTAATTTTTCTAAAATAATTACATGCAATTACTTGAAAACAGTCTCTTTGAAGGTGTGGAAATCATCGACATTCGGTCATTAATCTAAGAATTCCATTCCAAGCTCAAACAAAACGACAGACTCGCCAATTAGTTTGTTTATTCTTCATATAATTTATCAGTTCTCGATTAATTTAGCAGTGGCGTTAATGTGACTGTTAACAGTTCTGGCATGCTCGCAATATCCTCCCAAGAACAGTAATCTGGAGTGTACATAACCAAAATACGAATCTTCAATAATTTACGATTGGATTCGTATTAATTCCAGAAATTACTCAACTTTCCGGAGTCCTTCATGCGTTACCCTGATTACGAATAGTATTTTTTTACAACGTTAGTTCCTCTTAGCCTTACGCTAGTTCAATAAAATAGCAGCTAGTATAACACAATAATTCTAAATAACTCTAGTTATTCAATATTTGAAACACCTCATCAGATTGTCGTTTCTTCATAGATTGCAGCAGGGATAACATAAATTAATATTAATTAATATAATTTTAAGGTATTTCACAATGAAACTCAACTTAATCTTCTCTAGCCATTGATATCTCAACCATCGATAAGCAAACAACTCAGGGAGACTGTAAGTTAGTAAAATTCGTCTGGGTTTTTCAATCTGACTCTGCAGTTATATTTTGACAAGAAAATGAATAAAAACTTTAACAAAAACATGAATAATACTTCGCTTTCTCAAATAAACCATTGCTTGAATAATACTAATAATTCAAGAATTTCCCTTTAGATTGGAAGTTGTCTTCCAAGTGTGCTTCTGCTACCTGAAGAAACATAACAAAAACGCTACCTCCTCCTTTCGAAATACCCTGATAATATTAATTACAAATACTTCTCAGCAGAAATCAATACTGTTTTCAAGATCCCCCCCTC
>Ga0302271_10003596_pt1 | contig 12981 bp, 7 predicted proteins | sample III_Bog_N1_1_FD_198767 | JGI IMG/M metagenome (GOLD analysis project Ga0302271, IMG submission 198767) | Peat permafrost microbial communities from Stordalen Mire near Abisko, Sweden - III_Bog_N1_1 | ecosystem: Environmental > Terrestrial > Soil > Wetlands > Peat | place: Sweden: Abisko... | reverse complement strand
GATTTAGATTTAGGTTCAGACTTGATAGATTGAGGAGATGCTCTACAGGATGTAACAAAGATTTCGCTCCTAACTCTCCAATTTAGTTGCAATCTAAATTTAGGGCGAGGTGTGATAGCTTGAGGAGATTATCTAAGGGAGATAACAAAGATTCAGCTCCTTTAATTTCAATTAAGTTCCCTCTTAGATTTAGTGCTAGGCTTGATAGATTGAAGATATTCTCTAAGGGAGATAACAGAGATTCCGCCCCCTTATCTCCAATTGAGTTCCCCTCTAAACTTAACGCTATGTTAGAAAGATTGAAGACATTAGCTAAGGGAGATAACAGAGATTCCGCTCCCTTATCTCTAATGGAAGTTTAATCTAGATTTAAGTCTAGGGTTGTCATATTGAGGAGATTCGCTAAGGGAGATAACAGAGATTTCGCTCCAATGTCTCCAATTGAGTTCCCCTCTAGATTTAGAGTTAAGCTTGATAGATTGAGGAGATTCGATAAGGGAGATAACAAACATTATGCTCCTAGCTATCTAATTGAGTTTTAATTTAAATTTATGGCTAAGCTCTCCATATTGAGGAGATTCGCTAAGGGAGATAATAATGATTAAGCTCCGTTATCTCCAATTAAGTTCCTTCTTAGATTTAGGATCAAGCTTAAAATATTGAGGAGATTTTCTAAGGGAGATAATAGAGATTATGCTCTTATCTTTTCAATTTAGTTACAATCTAGATTTAGGGCCATACTTGATAGATTGAGGAGATTTTTTAAGGGAGATAACAGAGATTACGCTCCTTAATCTCCGATTAAGTTCCCTAAAAACTTTCGTTAAATTTTTAATTTCAAGCACAAAAAAGGTAAGCTTAGAAGGAGTAACCTGAAAGTAAGCTTAGAAGGAGTAACTGGAAAGTAAGGCTACTTTGTCTCCAATTTATTTGCCATTAAGGTCGAGTGACAAACTAGATAGATTGATTAGCCTAGCTAGGGGAGACAGCAGAGATTGAGTTCCAAAAGAAAAAATAGAGCTTCTTGTTAAATTAAGTGAGATTCTTGAAAGATTGGAAAGATTACTGAATAGATTTAAGATAGATTTTGTATCAATATCCACAATGGATGTCTTATTAAGATTGAGTGAAACACTGTAAATACTGGCAAATCTCATGGGAGCTTATCTTAAATCGTTTAATGACTTGAGATCCTAGATATTTACTATTCTTTGCTTATGGAAATCATTCTCATCTAAATCCTTAGAAATTCCTTTATTTTCCTTATGAGATACAGTGTAGTTCTCAGCCAAATTTCTAAGAGATTTTCTTTGTTGTGGCTAAAACTTAAGGAGCTGCTTAGCAATTGTATAGCAATCAGTTTTTGTGTTAATCTCAGAGTTTATCTTCAAGCAAATTTCTGCAGATCCTCTAGGGACTTAAAGCAGCTTTCCAACTAGTTGTTCCTCTGAACAGACAAGATAGTTGTCAAGGAAAAAGATGCATAGGCCGACTGAAAAGCTATCCGTGAAAAATGTTGAAAGTTCTGGATTTTCCCACCTCTCAGGTGCAAAGTACAATGGAGATTCCCTGTTATGTTTCTTCATAATGCAATTCGTAGGCGATTCATATTGCCTTTCGAATATTTAATTTTCTAAATAAGACAAAGGCATGAAATTCTCCCTCAGTTGAACCGCATGACTGAAGTTGTCTAGCTTGACAACTGCTGATCTTGATCCGTTTTCTGTGATTAAAAAGCTGTCTAGCTTGATATTTCTGTGGAGTATAATATTTTCGTGAAGGAAGCTAACTGAATCAAGGATTTGAAGGGTCAACAGATTCTTTTATTCATCTGAGTATTCTCCATACATTCTCTGCAATTCCAAATGGTGGGTAAGTGAATACTTACATCTCTCCAGCTCGTAGGTTACAAATTAATTCCCATTGGAATCTTAGAAGAACTTATATCCATAAAATTTCACAATGCAAGGAGCCTGGCAAATTTTCATAATGCCAATTTCTCTAATCGTCTCTGATTTGTTTGTGATCAGAGAGAGTTTGAGAGCAGATTTCCTATTTTCCTTAAGATTTTCTACTCCAAAGACAACTCCACCAACTCCTACTCCTAAGACATCGTATTCTTCACTAAACTCTTTCCACTCTAGCATGATTCCCAAAGCACTCTAGAGTAACTCCACAGTTAACTAGGTTTTCCTTTATCCCTTGGCGTTAAACCAGTTGGCGGTGTTATTGAGTTTGCGTTTTCTGCTCACTTCACACAACAAAAAATCTTACATTTTCCTTTTAAAAGGAATTTATAGACAGAGAGAGTCAACTTGGCTCTTCAAAATAACTGAAAATAAAGGTATTTTCATTGTTTCTTTTTGTTTCTAAAGAAGCAACAGCAGCATTGCCCTAGCACTCAAGCTATTTTCCCTTGATATACTCAAGAAAGAACAGGCTATCTTGTAAAGCAAAGTGCTCTGATTGAGCTAGTGGGTTTTCAATATTTTTGTGGATTCTAATTAAGCAAGCTCAGAATTAGAGATTCTTGAGTAATCTAACTTTGTGCCAATGCTATTCAACTCAAGGAAAACTATTCCCAAGGAAACAAGATCTTATTCAAAGCAGTTTCTTTGGATCTCAGCCATACAAGGCATTCCTTTCAGGTTTTTATTTGAAGATACCGATTTCTTTGAGTTTTTGGGGGTAGCAGAAGAGGTGCAGCGAATATTGCACAGTTTCAAAGGAACCGGATAGTCTTAGTCTGAAGGGACTAGGAAATGTTATGTTGTTATATCTCCGTGGGCTATTTATCTTTCATGTAGTAGGTTCATAGCATCAAGCATTTGAATCGCTAATAATTCCTTAAAGCTATCAATCGGAGGATTCTTATTTTTCTTTGATAACTGCTCAATGAAATCATGTAAGTTTCCTTGGCACATCTCCATCTCCTGCACAAAATAGACCTTCCTAGCAATATTTGAATTCCCACTTTAGTTTTATTCAGGACTTTCATCCATTTCTGTGAGGAAGAATTAATTCTAAATAGCCATAAAGTAGTCACTTGAAGGAAGTTATTTGCGCATGGCATATTCCCTTTCCATGGCTTAGATCTAGCAATCTGTGCGATCAATGCATTAAAGTACTTTCAAGGCTACTTCTGCTATTCCATTCTTTTTAGCTTTGAGCACAAGTGCGAAAGGCCCATTTGTCATGTAGCTGATTTCAGAATATTCTGCCTACTAGATTTTCATCAAGACTAGAAACTTCTTTATAGACAATAGTCTAAAGCTGCAAATGTTGGTTTCACTTGCATTTTTTTCAGAGAGTGCTCTCATTTTCAGAAAAAAATTCTTGGTCTGTTTGCCAGATTGTTATAATGCATTGTTTTGTTAGAACGATGATTAAATAATCTTGGGGTATGATTTTAAAGTTATCGGTTTCCAAAAGTAGCATGTTGTATTAGCTTAATTTGAGAAATTAATAAAAGCAGATTTCTTTTTAGCTTCAATAAGCCTCTCTTTCTCCTTCTCTTCCCGCTAAATCAAGTATTATTTATGTTTTAATAAAGAATTTTAAAAAAACATACCTCTTTCTTGTCCTTTATTTCTCTGAAAAAAAGAGTGCAAGAATGCTGCTGCTGTTATTTTTGGATGACTATTCAATATTCTAGCGATTGCTCCTCACAATTAAAACGGAATTCATAATATTCTAAAGTTCTTTATCTGAATTTATCCTTCACACTACATGCTAAACAGTCAGTTTTTCACTTTCCAATAACACTGTAATTTTGATCAGTTGTTTTCTTTCAATTTTCTTTCGTTTTTATCCAGAAGGTTCTGTCTTGTTTTCCATGCATATTTTGATTTTATCTATGTTATCTCAAATTTTTCTTTAAAAACAAATTCATATGTAATCCAAGTTTGTTATCCTTTTTTTTTATGATGATTGACCTATTAATTTCTTCTTAAGTATCTCAAATTCTGTAGGTTCAGTTACAATGTTGAATTATTGTAGCAGGAACTAGGGAGATTTGGAAAAAAAATGAAAATAAAAAGAATATTTTGTAAGTGAGCAGTTATGCTTATTATTTGAGAGGTATTTCTCAATTTGATTTATGATTTTAAAAGAATACTTAATGTTTAGAGAATCTCTTTTTTGGCTGACTTTAGCTAAAAGTAAATAAATTGATTTTAAGCTTTCTCGAAATGCTGTTTTGATTCTTTTCTTGATTCCACTAATGTAAATAAATTAATTTCCGCCTTTCAGTGTTCTTTGCTATTCACAGATTTTTTCGATTCTTTTCATTTGATTAATTAAGTATAGTTTCAAGAAAAATGATTTGGTTTGTAAGAAAATACACATTGTCATACATGCTTCTTGCTTTCTTTGGGATTATTCTCAAAACCCTAAAAACTACAAATCATCATTCCGATATGTCAAAATGATACTAGGAAAATTTATTATTAACAAGCTGACAGTTTGCGTTGCATTTAGATTCCTTTGAAAGAAGATTAGTTTGAATTTTTGTCATCAAACATATTTAGATAGCTTCAATAAGCTGATTAAATCTAAAGATATGTTTATTTTGAAAATCATATTTAAGCAAAAAGATTCATTCAGCTATCTTCTTTAGGAAAGCCGCACTATCCAAGGAGAGGTCTAAGTTCTTCATTTGTCTGGCTGTGTTTTGAATGTTAAAGTTTCACTAAGCTTTTTAAACAAATCTTGATTTAATCTTCTGTTGTTCTTTTGGTACTCTTTGGATTGATCAGATATTCTGTTCTGGAGGTCAGGGGAAAGAAATGGAAATTTTTATAATTTGGTGAATCTAATTTGAACTTTTGAAAAGGAAATTTTTTAGTTAATTAAGATTGTTACATCAAAAATTACTCTTATTAATGCTTTTTCAATCTTTAAATAGAAAAAGTGTGAGCTGATTCAAACAAAAGAGATAAAATAAATTGAAAAACTTTGAGAAAACTCAACAGCTAGAAAAGAAGTAAGATATTACAGAAAATGGGAGTAACTAATGAAAGATAATAGAGTTAGAGTAGCTCCAATCAAGCGGCTTAAAAGGTTCTTTAAGTTAAATGTTATAAGCATCATATTTCATATTATAAAAAATACCTAATTATTTCATTTTAAATAATATTAAATCATTTTTAATAATGTTGTAGGAGTAGTAGAAGTAGTAGTCAGAGAAGTAGTAGTAGTAGGAGTAGTAGTAGGAGTAGTAGGAGTAGTAGTTGGAGTAGTAGTATAAGTTGTGGTGTAAATAGTAGAGAGAGTTGACATCAGAGATGTTGCTTTAGTCAGAGTTGTAGGAGTAGCAGATGAATTGGTAGCCAGTGCCAGAGTGATTGTATACAAGGTACTTACGAGAAGTGATAGGCATACTCTGAAGAGGAGAGACCAAAATAACTGACTATTCTTGAGAAAGTATTAGGCATTTCCAACTGAAGAGAAATATGATACTTTAATCATCTCTTTGTTACTATGTTTTGTAACTAAATTCAACAATCATCAACATCTTGATATGACTTTTCAAAGTATTTGAATCATTTATTTAATTTAAATCGAATAACTTTTTCTCATAAGATTACTTACTCATTCAAGCATTAGCTTTTTCATTATTATTTAATAAATATTTTAAAAATTTAATTCGTACTTTAGAAGCCGCTTTGATATATTCGCTTTTAGTATTTTATGATCGAATTCCCACTTAGTAATAGAATTTACTACTACTATGATTCTGATTCTTATTGACCTTGATGTTGAGACCTTAAATCATTCATTGCAGCTATTTCTGTCAAATACTGAGTAAATTACTAGCAAGTCTAGATGAAAGAAATCTAAAAACAATAACTTTAGAAACTTACACAGACTATGCAATATCTCAGTGGCTTATAAAATGTCTGTACTAACAAGATGTGATAACTTGGATTACAATGCGCTTATGCAGTTGTAAAGTTAAGCTTATTCAAAAATGTCCTTTAGGTGATTTCAATCTAACCATACAAATGCTCTACATGAAGTTTTTGTATGTAGGTGTTTGGTATTAATCTGGAAGCCTTAGCACTTCAATTGGAAATAACTTTGAGTTGAAAAGAGTTGAGAAAGCATAGCAGAGACACATGCATTGCTTTCCATTTTCTAAATTTAACAAGCTTGTAACTTCACTTTATCAACTTCATAGACAATTAGAAAATGCTAAATTACAGAAAACAATTCATTATAGATTGGAAGTTCCTTAAATTAAGATAGGAATTTCGTGTTCTCGGAGATTTAAAATAGGCAAGAGTTAATAATAGTATTCGACTTAATCGACTTAACACGAAACAGAAACAACCTGAAATATTATATTTTTTTATTTATTGTTCTGAAAAATAAGAGATTTTTTGAGTTAAGAAAAGAAACAATATCACATAGACTACTGAAAAAATGTTATTTCTAATATGGAAATGCTGCCACAGTTAGCAGATGAGTACAAAAGCTAACAAAAAACTAAGAGAAAAGAAAGAAGGGAGATCAACCACTAAAGAATAAAGAAATGATTAAAGATTTAAGACACAGAAGATAAAAAGAAGCAAAAAGAACGAAGAATACAGATATTCCTAGATGGAAATGAAGATAACGAACAAGAAGATAGTATCGACAACATTTCTGACGCATCTACTGAGATACACAAATTTCTCGTAAATCCTTAGATGAGCTAATAAAGATGGCTTCCCGAAAAAATAAACAAGTAAAGAAGACTTAAAAAAAACAATCCTCAATCTACTAGAAGAAAGCGAGATTACAATCGAAATTTATGATGAATCCAAAGAGTCTTCATAAAGAAATACTAAGAGAAATAGACAGATCTTTGATATCACAAATCGAATTTAATTTCCCATTCAAGAAAGATCATTCGCATGTTGACAATTTACATACTAAAAACATATTTTGATAACGATTAGTTTATGTTTCTATGTTCTAGTATGCAAAAATAAGACTAAAAAGATAGATTTAGATAAATTAATCGAAGAATTAAAATACAATACTTACAATATAAATATTCAAGATGAAATAATGTTGTTATTTATGCGAAATAATGGCAAAGATAATACTAAAATAAAAAGAATTTTTTTGGATTTAATAATTGAAAAGAATAATCAATAGGTGCTAAATAATTTGTTGCTGCTATTTATTTTTCAACATTTCATTGAGATAAAGTATGTAAAAAGGGTTCAGATTTGGTTAGTAGCATGGCATTTTAAGAAGAAGAAAATTAGCAATTTTAGTTCAGATAGTGAAATACATTCAACCGCATGTAAGGCTTCTATTTTTAGTTCAAGACGACATTATTACTCTCCATTTTTTCCATTTCTTTGTTGAGGCTTAACCTCTTTTCTTCTCTCAATTTCCAGAAAAGAATAATTAATTAAAGGAGCTTAAATCATATTTTCTCAGAATAAAATTTCATCAAAGTAATATTTGGATTTTCCATTAAATAATGATTTGCAACCAAACACTATTCTATTAATCAGATGATTAAATCTGTTTTCAAAGAAATCAAATGTCCAAGGTGAATTTCATCTACTTGACAATAATATTTTCCTTTTTTCACCCCCTCTTAACTATCGAGGTTCCGTATTGTTTAAGATAACACTCAACTGGTATCAATAACCCTTCTTTTCTATGTTTGCAATGTGAAAAAGGGTATATTTTAACTTCAACTCGATCTTCTTGTGTAAGAACTGAACTAAAATTCGCTAATTGCATCTAGCTCTCTGTATTAGGCGAATGTATGCACTGCGAATGCGGATATTCTCTTTAACTTGAATAAAATCTCTGCTTTCCAACACCGCTTGAGATCATCGGATGCGATATCTTCAAAGGCGACTCGACTTGCATCAGACCGAAGGAGGATTTCACTCTCTTCGAATCTTCTGCAGATAGTTCTTTTGTGTAGTTTTCGAAAGGCTCCCACTGCGAAATTTGGAATATTCCTTGTAAGCATTCTTAATCCAATTTATTTATTCAAAAAGAGCAACTAAATCTTGCATTCATGATAATTGTGAGTGAAAAAATGAGCGAGAATGTTCTACGAACAATCGAATTTTATTAGCTTTTTGCTTGACCTTGCTTTTGTTGTTTTGCAGAAGAAAAGTGCGTTCGATGCCATTCAGGATTCAGATTAAACCCACATAATAAATGCGCAAGGGTTCAGTTGAATCTAACCAATGAATATCTGAGCTATTACTCAGAAGACGGGGAGCTTTAAAGTCGATCAATTCTCTTAGTGCCCACTACTTACGGAGTGTACATTCAAATCCCCTTCTGTAAGAAGTATTACTCAGAGCCAGGTAATGGGCCGTTACTTTGTGAACACTGCGAGTTAGGAAAGATTGTCAACACAGATAAAACTGCTTGTATTAAACCTCCTTTCGAAGCATGTGCGAAGGTATCTGCTTCCAATCCTAATATCTGCGAGGAGTGCTTGGAAAACGATAATTTTTATCTCGATATGAGCAATCCACAATTCCCTGAATGCCTTCCTCGCTGGACTGTCGACCCCACTGAACAGTGCTTACAAAGATTCAATGATTCTCCAAGATGTAAAGTCTGTGCAAAAGGCTTAATTCATACCTTCCAAGGATGCAGTATTGAAGATATTCTTGAAGACGAAGAAGAGCTTAATGATTTTAATACCAGTAATCTAAGTATTAGTTAAGAAATAGAAGATCTTTCACTAATAAAAAAAGGCTTTTGTGAATACTTTGCTAATCCTGGAACCTGTGTTTCGTGCAAAGCTGGCATGATCCTTGACATTCAAGGGAATTGCTTGCAATAAATGGACATTAACTGTCTCCTTCTTGATAAAAATGGCGAATGCTTCAAATGCATATCCTTAATGTACTATAGCAGGGAAGCTAAGAAATGCATCAATATTAGCAATCCCTTATATTGTTTAGCCAGTTCTGGGATCTTCGAAATCTGCGAGAAGTGCATGTCTTTGTATTTCATAGATCAAAACAAAGTTTGCGCTTATGTCGAGATCAGTTATTGTCTAAGCAGTCTAGGCATTCAAAGAAAATGTGAGAAATGTAGAAATCTGTTTTTTCTGAAGACTGATATAGAATGCGAGAAAATCACTGATTATAATGAATGCTATATCTCTGATGGTGTGAATAACGAATGTACCATATGTCTCCGTGGTCATTCCAAGAACGAATAAAATATCTGCAACCCCTATGTACTATTCGAAAATGGAGAATGCATCAGTAAGTCATACTACAAAATCTCTGAGACTAGTTAGTTTTGTGCAAAATATTCCTTTGAAAACTATTATTTTTGCTATAAACTGCACCCAATGAAGAATGAATGTCTAGAATGTGTGACTGGGTATTTTTTGACGAGTGGTAGCTGCTATTCATCCTAATATTGCCAACTGACAGATGGAATTCATGATTGGTGTTTTCAAGGATCAGAGTTGAATAGCTTTATTGACGAGTAGGGGAAACCTCACCATACTGAAAACAATGATTGCGAAACAAACTAAATCCTTGAGTTTTGCAGGAATTGTTAGCTACCAGATGGATCGACTGGGCTAGCGGCGAGAATTAAATGCTACTCGCTTAATGAAGTCGATCCTGAAATATCTCGAAAATGTTTCTAATTAAAAGAAACAGAAGGCAAATTATCTTGTGAAACTTGCTAGAATCTGTATTATCCTGATTCAAATGGTATCTGCAAGCCAGTGAGTATTCCGAACTGTGCAGCGAGTGACACCTAAAATGATATATGTCTGCTTTGCGAAAAGGGATATGTCTTTATTGAAAAGTTAGATAGCATGAACAGAATTTAAATCTGCGAGCTTCCAAAGGAGTTCACAATACCCTTTTGCTTAATTATGAAGGATAATGAATGCTTGAAATGCTAGAACTTATATTATAAATATTAATCCCTATGCCTGCTTATTTCAGATCCTGATTGCATGATATCGGATGGAATAATCAATAATTGCAGTGTTTGCAGCCATGGACTTATTATTCCAGAATACATTGGCTCCTTTCATTGCAGTATTCGGAACTGCTAGATTCCAGATCAACAATCACCTAAATGCTTAAAATGCAAAGAAGGATACTCCAAAATCAATTTCGAAGTAAGAAAAATAACTCTAAAAGCAAATATAATAAGGAATTATTAACCTCCAGTAATTGTGCATTATTCTTTCTTGTTAATTTAATCATTAATTCTTTTGATATTGTGGTCTAGGAAAACACATGCTAACATCAGAAAATTCCACACTGCGAACTTGAGGAACTTGATTATTCCAATTGCATACGTTGTGAGTCAGGGTATTTTTTGAGATTATTCATTTCGTTCAATCTAACTCAGCATTTTTTATGTGTCCCAATCACCATTCCAAACTGCTTAGATATGATATCTGATGGAAGAACCTGCAAGCAATGCTCAGTACGCTATGCTCTTATGGAGAGTGGACAATGCTAGCAAATAGAAAATTGCTTAACACTATCTAAAGATAATAAAGTATGTTTGCAGTGTGTGGACTCTTTATTCTTGAAAGATGGTGTTTGTATTGCAATCGATAATTGCGAGGAATAATTTGAGGCAACTTGTTTTCGATGCTCCAAAGGGTATTGGCTTGCAAAAAGAGACTAAAAAAACAAATTTAGAAGAAAATCACAGTATTATTCCAGTAAAAACACAGAAATCGCAGATAAATGTTAGGGGATTATCCACTGCCAAGAAAGTGATGGAATCAGTGAATAATGCTTTGAGTGCGTTAAAGGGTTTATTCAAAAAGACTCCATGTGTATTCTAGCAGATTTAGATAAATAGAATTGCTTGGAATTCGATTAACACAATGAATGCATAAAATGCAAGAAACTCTATTACTTATCTTAAGGAATATGCCTTCAGATACCTGATTCCTCTAATTGCATAAAAACTAACGGAATCTCTAACGAATGCACCAGGTGTTCCTTCAAGGGGTTCTTCTTGAGTCAGCAAGGAAAATGCTTAAAAACCCTTAACTGCCTCATTTCCAACGGACTTGACACATGTGTTCTCTGCGAAAAACACCATATAGTCAGTGTCCAAGGAATCTGCGAAGAGATCATAGCAACCATTGAAAACTGCGAGATTTACTCAAACGAAAAATTTCCCCCATTTCCTGATGTACTGATCCTCTCAGAAAGCGACAAAGAAGAGAATCGAAATGGTTACGGCTACCAAGTGAATAATAATATTAAACACTATTTTTATAGTTTGAGTCAGTAGAATATTTAAGAGAATCACTTTGAAATGCCAGGGTAAGGGTGTATCTAATGCGCTAACTCTTTTATTGTACATGATTTTCAAGAATGTGTACAATACGGCAATCAATCAGCTTTGCCAGAGCAGTAGTTAGATTCAAGTAATTGCCTTCTTTACGACAGAAATCTCAGGTTTTGCATTGTCTGCAGATAGCAGCTTTTTCCTAAACTTGATTATGATGCCAAGAAAACTTTTTGTGTTGTCAGCAAAACTAAGATGAAGCTACTGAATCCAGGATGTGCTATTCTGTCGTTTGAGAATAAATGCTGGCAGTGCTTTGAGGGATTCTATTTAGATGAAGAAAGAAATTGCCAGCCAAGAAGAATATTCTCGAAATGCTTGATTTTCGATCCAAAAAAGGATGAATGTGTTAGATGCAGAGATGGATATAAGTTCATGGAAATACATGATGGAGGATAGGATATGAAGATCTGTATGATGTTAGAGCCATATGAAGAAGTCAGAAACTGTGGGGAGTACTACCCGAATTCGAATAAATGCAAATCCTGCAGGAAGAGATTGAAATAAGATGTTGTAGAGTTTAGGCTAAATGAAGAAGCAAATATTTGCGAGGATGTATTGCATCTTATGTGCAGAGAAGTAGATCCTGAGAGAAATGCATGTGTTCAGTAGTATATTGCTTATTGTGATGAATACAATAGCAGTCAGAATAAACAAAACGAAATGTTTGCTTCGCAGTGTGCTCGCTGCCAAAATGGGTATTATTTGAAGGACCAAATCCAATGTATTAAACACAATCCAATCCTAAACTGCTAGCTGTATAGCTAGGAAAAACCAAATACATGCGAACTATGTGAAAGCCTCTACTATCTTTATGATAAATTTCACTGCCATGAGATTTCTCACATAAATTGCAGTATTGGAGATCCAAGTAGAAATTACTGTCAAAAATGTCAAGGAAAGTAAGATTCATTGAATATTTGAGTTAAGTTCTAAATATTAATGACATTTTTTATTTTTGACAGCTTGACCGTAGATAGCAAAACAGGGGATTGCTTTGAAAGTTCTATCCCAAGTTGCTTAAAGGCCTTGCGAATGTAAGTCTCAGAGATTTGTCTGGAGTGTCGACACAACTTTAAGATAGTCGAAAATGGAAAAAAATGTGTATTTGATTTATTCGATGAAAATTGCAAGACAAGGAACTTAGATAATGCATGTTCAAGCTGCAAAGAAGATTATTTTTTGAATTTCGAATAAATCTGCATTCCCTTAAGGCACTCGACATGCGAAATATCTAATTGTTTAGATTATGATACCACATCCAAAGCTGAAGACATCAAATGCAGAAAATGCCAAGATAATTACAATTTAGACATTAATTTCAAGTGTCAACCGCTTGATCCAGATTCCAATATTCAGCAGAGGTAGGAATAGCATGATAAATAGCTAAGTAACAACAAAGGAAAGAAGAAAGAAGAGTAGACTAAGAGTTTATCAATTACTGAGACGGTTTTGATGTGGCTCATGATTTCGGTAAGCTTGCTTGGAGTTGTTTTTTTACTTAGGCGAAGGTGGATACTGTAGAAATCGTTGAGAGTGTCTTTCATGATAAACCAAGAAGGTAATTAAGATGAAGAAGGAAGGGAACGAGAAGATGAAGAAGATGTTTCAGTTGGAAAATAAATGCAATTTAATTGTCGAGTTATTGGC
>Ga0302271_10003595_pt1 | contig 12982 bp, 9 predicted proteins | sample III_Bog_N1_1_FD_198767 | JGI IMG/M metagenome (GOLD analysis project Ga0302271, IMG submission 198767) | Peat permafrost microbial communities from Stordalen Mire near Abisko, Sweden - III_Bog_N1_1 | ecosystem: Environmental > Terrestrial > Soil > Wetlands > Peat | place: Sweden: Abisko... | reverse complement strand
CAATAACACAAAATTACAATCAATATTCACTTGGTTTTAACAGAGAAACAGACAAGTTCAAAGGATAGTCATGATAGGAATGGAATAATAAAAAGATAACTAACACGATTTGCTAGAGTAAAAACAACTGGAATGGTAGTAAGGGTTCTTCTCCACAATTGTCAGTGGTGTACAGGATATTGGACAAATGCACGAAGAGTAAAATCAGAAAAAAAATATCTGCAAGGATCAAAATGACAAATAGCCTTCTTAATAATTTGATGTTTGCAGAGAAAACATGAAGATAACCGAAGAAGCTGTGGAGTTAAAAGATGATCCAGACAGTACAATTGGTGGAACAGTTGCGGAAGTGCTTGTAAGTGGAGAAAAAAAAATCATTTTATTAAGGAAAAAAAAAAATATGGATATTAATGAGAAAATTGAACTTTTTTTATTTGTTTTTCCTTATTTTCCTTATTATCAGAGGTAATCGAAAGCTGAGAGAAACAAAGAGAAGAAGAATCAAAAAGGGAAAGACAGAAAACAAGAAATTTCAGTTGGGGATAGCATGATCCTCAGTGGAAATCCTGTTGAAATTCATAATTCCAAGCAGTGGTCTGAACTTGAAAAAAAGAAATTCTCCAGAGTAGAACCTAGCTTAATTATTGATATAATTAGCCAATTACTCACTTGATAATCATTGATTTCTTGCTAAATTGTGTTTTTGACTTGAACTCACAGGGACTCATGGCATATGGCCTTAATTTTTAGATGATCAGTGAATACATGGGTTCAAAGACATAAAAGCAAGTCAGGGTAAGAAATAAAGTGTTTTTTGAGAATGACCAAGAGACTTGAAAGGTGTTTTTATTTGTTGTGGATCATGCAGTAAAGATACAACAGAGAGAGTAAGAAAAATAAAGCTGAAACTGATGAAAAACTAAGGTATTACGATTCCAATGGACCTCTAAGGGCAGTATCACTCTTGGGTATGAATTCCAGTATGATCAATGCTGAAGCAGCATCCGATAGCGCGAGTTAGTCAGCCCTTTCTAAACAGGATAGTGCTAATTCAGCTCATGAGGTAGACTATTTTATATTTTTGTTTCTCAGAATTCTTAATTGTTTGTTTGTTTTCTGTGCTTTTTTGAGAATAGTTCCTCGAGAAGAAACTTTTCTCGATTTATTCGGGAACGGCTAAATCAACTCTCGAGTGAATATCAGGGCCTGGCAATCATAAAGAAGAGTGGATGTGGTTGCTAGAGTCCTATAAATTCAAAAGAAATAAAGTATTTCTAGCAGAATTAGTAGGTATTTAATATATAATAGTGGGAAAAGAGCATAGAATGCAGTTATCAGAGATTTGGAGTCTGCATTTTAAGAGAAGAAAGCTGGAGTCGATCAAGCATTACCGATTGTGCCATAACAACATATGTGCACAAACATTTTAAAGGAAGAAATTCAAGAGAAAACACACCTCTCAATTTCAAAAAGCCTTCCAATTATTTGTTTTATGTGTGCGTACTTAAAGTGGGAACCTTAGAAATCAATCAAACACCAACAAGTCTTTTCCCTATCACCAAGCTTCTCTCAGAGAAACTCTTCGACATTGTAATTCAAGTCAGCATTTCCATATATTTTATTAGTAATAGCTTAGAATGCAATATCGATCTCCGATTGATTCGCATTAGTTTCTATAAATATCCCATTTTTCGTTTTCTCGCACAATTTTCGAAACGATTTCGAAGCATATTCATCTAAACCACAGCCAATAATCAAGAGATTCACATCAGTTTACTCCAATGCATTCAGAAGTTACTTATCCGAAATCGTCGAGCAACTGTCCCCTCCATCCGAAAACAGCACAATCCACTTGGAGTGATTCAACGGTACCGTTTTCTAGAAAAGTTTTATCGATTAATAGATCGCTAGTCTGACAGCTGATTCCCCTTTGGGTTCAAGATCAAATGAATTCTCAATCGATGCTCGAAGAAACGCAGTATTATTAGTTTTTTCATTGAGTTCAAAAACAACATCGATATTTTCATTAAAACGCACAAAAGCTACTCTGTCATCGTTTTCAACGAATTCATTGAATAATCGAAGAAACTAACTGATTGCAGCATCTTTCTATGTGTTTCTAAAGTTGTTCTAAGAATTCTAATTACTTTTCTGAGTTTGCTCTGCTGCTGTATCAGAGTCAATGAATCTAATCTGCTGTTGTTTTTGTGTACTCCCTCGATTTACCTTATCCGTAGCGCCATTCTGATTACTCCAATTCGTTTAAGCTGTTATTGCATTATCGATTTATGTATCTTTCTCTTGCTCTCTAAATCTCTTCAACTATCCTATTTTCACAGTATCTCTTCTTAACATTCCTGTTAAACTAACATTTGAAATATTCCTTAATCTATTTCTCTCATTCACTGCATATGACTCCCTAGTCACGCAATTCATACTTTAAGAAAAATCCAGTACGAAAACAATATCCTTTTGTTTCTTTATTTCTGTATTTTTTATCATTTTGAGTAAATCTTATGCTTTGTCGATCATTTTGTGTTATTCTAGAATCTACCGAATTTTAAATAAGCATTGCTTTCTAACTTGAGGATCATAGTGAATGCCTTCACGAAGATTATCTGTGAAGATCTAAATTGCCTTACCGTATTTATTAAAATCTAAAAAGCAGCAACCTTCTTGGAGTCTGCAGTGCTGTCTTAGTATTTCTGGTGGGATCTCATTTTTGTAGTTTTCTTCGAAAAGTCTGTACATCAACTCGAAACGGGATATCTAATCGACTGCGGAATCTTGACTTCGTAGTGATTCCATGTAGAGTTGTATGTATTTATCCTCTAGTTTTGCATCATAATAGAATTTAGCTTTTTCAAGTAATGCCTGAACTAATTTGAGTTTTGTGAAGATAGTTCTACTTGAGCATTTACTGTGGTTCAAATCGAGCTTCTCAGTCAAGTGCAAGCTATTTTTGAGGGAGAATCAAATAGAAAATATTATGATCTTTAAACACATGAATTTTCAAATAATTCGCCCTTACTAATTGATCGCATTGGTGAGATATTCTTATTTAATAATTTGATTTTGAGCTTTAAACGCCCCTTCAAGATACGCTGTCCCTAGGGAATACGCTCTAGTCGATATGGTCTTCTCAATTTATGACTTATTCGTTATGCCCAATAGCATAGTTTGTGGTCGATTTTTAATTTTCTCAGAGAACAAATAATTATATGAGAAATCATACTTTTTTGCACTTTCCCATCCATCAAAAGGTTGAACCTTGTAATAAGCAAAAAGATTGTCGACAAGTAAACACTCCAGGAGATCTCTCTCAGCGATTTAGAACGATTCAAGATATGACTAAATAGCATTCCCTATGCGTTCTTGCTTCATGTGGATATTTCCGATGTTATTCAGGACGATACCCATACCTTTTCTGTTGCCTTGTCGCTCGAAGAGATTGTAAGCTTAAGAGTATTTTATTAACGTTTCTTCACTGAGATCTTTATAGTAGAAATCATCACTAGCTCTGATAATCGTGTTCAAATATTCGAAATTTTCAAATAGAGAATCGATTTCCTGCCAATGTCCTATGGAAATGGAAAAAAAGTTATTATTCTCAAGGAGCCCTAACGAATTAGCAATCATAAACAGAAAAGGTCTTGTTTTGTTTGTTTACTTTGTGTGTCATTTTTCACTTTGATGTATAGATTTCCACTGTCAATCTGTTGGACTTCCTCTTGCAGTTTGTTGATTGGAATGATGATCTGCTTCGAATATGTGTAGATATAGCAGAATATAATCAGTAGCAATCCTAATAGCAAGAAGGAGCCAGAAATCAGCAGTGTATCCATTGAAGACGATATTTCTTGATTCATTGGTTCGAATATCTCAGAGCTGCTTGGTATTTCGATTATCGTGGTAAAGATGAGTTATGTGCCTAACAATCCAAAAAAAGAAAGAATGGAAAATAGAATCTAACCCTATCAAATAATAGTCCAAAAAGTCTTCTTCTTTTTCGTTACCTGTGAAAGCAGTATTCGTCTCGAAATCGACAGTGCAAATTGCGATTTAGAATTCTCGTTGATTCTTCATAAATGTACTAGTTATTAGAAATTCCGTTGATGAAAAAATCGAGTAGAACCTATCAAATTTACTGTAAAAATCCATCGCATCTTGGGAACCTGTGTACATTTAAACACCGAATTCGTCTTGCCAAAACGAAGACACAAACTCACTCGTGATCGAGTCAAAAACTAACAACGGCACGTACGGCTGCCCAATCTCTGCAGCGTTCATCTACGACAGGTAGATCTTAGATATCGATTTGTTCGTTAAGGAATGTAAGAAATTACTTTCCTTAATGAGAAAATAAACACAAACTGTTCCTGCAAAAGACGATGCGCCTCCACAAAGACCTGGGGAGCTAAGATCTGAACATATTATAGCCATGCAGAGAGTTATGCGCATCATAATAGTTGTAGTACTCCCACATACCATATTAGCGTGCTTCATGGCGTAATAGATTCTTTTGCTGTTGTTTGTGTACATGTTGGAAGTGCTAACATAGTCAGGATTTGTGGTCATTGTTTGAGTGGAAGTTGTGAGAGTTGCATAACTGCTGTCGTATTTTTTTGGATATGATACTTAGCTTCCATCGTAGAGAGTAATTACAATCTGCTTTAGCTCATTATCTTGAGTTAATGCTCGGAGAACTCCAAATGTATCGAGTAAATTAGGAATTAATAAATTTGGTTGAGCTAATACAACCGCTTGCAAAGTTAACAAATAATCATTTTTGTTGGTAAACCACATGAGCTTATCGAGGTCGGTAGTTTCTGCTGAAAAACAACTTCCAGCTGTGCTTCCTGCTTGGTAACTTACATAAGCATTGGAAATGACATTGGCAGCAGTGAATTATGCAACTCCAGTTGGAGTAAAGCCCAAAGTGAAAACCTCTTGGATTCGTGCTAAAACAGTGGATGCTTTGTCAAGTTGTTCTTAGATCATATGCTGGTATACACCTGCTAGATGTGTGCCTATTGTGCGTGTATAATCGATGGAGACATTTGAGATTTCTGAAGTTGTTGTCTATGTGACGTTATCAGCTAGAACCAAGGCAAGGGAGAAATTAATAACTCCACTGAGAATCATGCCAACACAGACTGAAATAATCACAGTAGCTACGATCTTCAGTTTCAGTAGGTCTAGGCCAACGCCAGAACGAAAGCAATTGCAACAGCAGATTGTCTTAACAGCTTAGAAACACCAATTGCAGCAAAGTTGAAATGAATTTTTAGGATTCTATTCAGACTATTCCTGATCTAGTTGATTGTTTCCAGCCAAAAGATTCTGTTTTATAGCATCGCTATTAGTCTTTATAGGTTCAATAAAACCATTTGGACCAGCTTATTCTGTGTTAACACATGAATTCAGAGAATAGGGTTGAAAATAAGAATTCTTATTGTGCCTACTCATTTCAATCATCGATTTTTTATAACACACCAGCGATGGATCCACCCACGCTCAGTGTTATATTTCTCTTTTTCTTCTTCTTCTTCTTTGACTCCCTCCAAAGAATTGTTATAATATTATCAAATTATCCTTTGTTTTCCTTTTTTGTTACAACATCGATTTATAAATTAAGCTGCTCACAACCTTTTCGAAATTTCACTTTTCAAAAAAAAGTATTCGATTCATCTTATCGTTCTCAGATACGTTGAATTGGGGAAGAACTTTATCAGATGATGAAAAATTGTTAGAAACATAGAATCATTTTTACCAATTCAAGGACCTGTAAGGAAAACCTGTCTCCAGTGTAAGACTGGTGAATAAATACTGTAAGGCTAATGAATAAATTGAAAAGTAATAGTTTTGATATTTTCAAGGAAAATTAAAGAAAATATAATATTTTTAATGATTTCTATTAATTTTGGCCATATGTGAATCTTACCTGAATATTAAGGCTTGAAATCTTCACTTTTTCATCAAGGATTTGAGTGTGACAAAGCTAAAAAAGAAAAGTTGAAAAATAACTCTTCTATCCACAAAATACATGTAAATATAACTTCAAATAAATCTTGAATATTATCATCTAATTTAAAAGATAAATATCTAAACATAATTTCAATCTCCTTTGCTTAAAAATTGCATCTCAAATATTTCTATTGATAATCCTTTTTAGTCTCACAAATATGTTTTTTCTTCATTATCAACAATCATATTAAGAATACTACTCTGAATCATTCGCCACTATTGAATAGTCATACTTCAAGATACTAGAAATAGCAATCATCATAAATCTAACACAATAAAAAATTTCTAAAGAAGAAGAAGAAGAAATAATTATTTGTCTGTTAATTATCTTGTTTTAAATTTGTTATTTTATTATGCCTCCTTTTTCTTTGTTCACTTAGATTTTCAAAAACAATTCCTAATTTGATTTGTATGAAATAACAACTCTATTTTGAAAAAGATTTTTGATAAATTAATCAAAAAAAGTATTTTTGCTTTGAGATGAAAATGGTTTTACTTTTTCCCTTCAATTCCTCTCTAAACGATTGGAAAACAAGAATTTAAACGAACTATTGTTATCTCTTTAATAACCTTCTTCATTTCGACAAGCAAAAACACTAATACTCTTTGTTTGAAAAAATTAAAAAAAGACTGTTAAAAGAATTAAAATTTAACCAGCTCAATAATTCATAAAACAGCAGCAGCAGTTTATGTATTTTTTTTGAATCTAAATTCAGGAATTATCTCTGGGAGACTTCATAATAAAGTAAAGACTCACACAGTCTTTTTTTACTCAAGATTCTTGAAAATCTGAAATTGATTACTGCTTTTGCAAACAAACAGACACACACACAGCAAGGAAACACTAATACAAGCACATCAAAAAACACTATCTCCCTTTGATTCCTTAATGGTACATAAAAAATATCAAAGCCTTTGGTAATAGTTGTTGATTTTTTGGCTGGTTCTAAATCCTACCTAGGACTTGTCATGCAGCTTGGAATAGATTGATAAGCTTAACACATATGCCATCATTCACGGTGGCGAAGAAGTGCGTTGAATCATATTTTTTCAAACTTATTTATTTGATTAATTTTCTTCTAAAAGACAATCTTATGCTGATATTTCCCTTCTTTTTCATCCAGCCATGCTTCCAATGCCCAGAGTAGTAGTTCGACCAAATGCAGCAATCACTCAATAGCCTTACAAAGTATTTCAATCAAAATAAACAGCCCATCAAAATATTTCGTTAACTCATTTTTGCATTAATCCACCAGTAAAAAGAACCATCCTCTTCCCCTTCAAGAATCTCCTAATAAATCAAAGATGTTTTGCTATCATCTTCTTCTCTTTCTCAGTCATTTCAGTTTCCAACTATCACACCTGTCAGACAAAGCTAAGGATGTAACATTCTCACTCCAAATAATTCTAGCATTGTCAGATAAAACACATAAGCTTCCCCTTCCCCTTCGAAATCATTCAAACATCACAAACCTCCATCTTAATCCTCTCAGTTTGAACCTTTCCAAGTACAAGAGAAGCTAACTCATTTCATTCTTTTGCTGTATTGAAACCTGAAAATTCATTTTTTATTTGTTTTTTATCTCATATTCTTTCCAGTCTTTAGTAACAGTGATTTACAATGGTTCCCCTAGAAAAACTCTCAGAAAGCATTAAGAACAATGTTCTTCATCTCCACACCTCAGAGATTCCTCTGCTTCTTCTTAACTTCGCTAGAAAAACCCTAATGAATCTTACAACATGAATCCATGTTTGATCACCGAAGAAAACAGTTCACCTTGTAGATCAACCAAAGGAAAGACTACTCGCGCACATACCTAAATGGCACAAATAAAAAAATCAACCTCTCCATCTTCGTCTAGATATCAAAACAGCTAAGCAAGCACAGCTAGATCATCTTAAGAATGTGCATTCACAAGGTTGGCTAGAATATTTCAAAAAAATCAAATTTTTCAGAAATTTGTATTTATTACTTGTCCCACATTCTGTTTTTTTTTCTTAGGCTGTTTAAGACAAATTGTTCTCCACAAAGGTATTCCGGCAGTGTAAGAGGATCGAAGTCTAGTTTGAAGACAAAGATAGATGAACCAGAGGAAGAGTTGAGAGTCTATTAATTCAAAAAAGTACCTCTTAAACAGCGAAGTTGTGAGTTAGAAACCCATGGGATGAGTGAACCAATAATATTGATAAATCCACTTTCCTTGAATGGAATAGCTCCAAATATCAAAGCGAAAAATGATGAAAAATCCTAAGAAGAAGAGATGTCACCTCGATTCTATGGCGAAACATAAACAAATGAAGAAGAATAAGCTTAAAAATAGGCTAAAATTATGCTTAAAGAAACATATTCAAATCAGGCAATCATAGAAGCTAAAATGACATAAGTAGATGTCGCTTAAAGGAAACTACAAGTGCAATAAGATTTACTTGGACAGTATAAGAAATATTTAGAAGTAGAGCTTGATTCTGCTAAGACACCAACGAGTTGTTGTTAGTTGATGAATAAGGAAAATAAATGTGTCAGCTAAAGTTAGTATTTTGTTTAAAATAATTCAGAAAATCAACGAAAAGTAGTTAATCTTGGGTAAAATATCATGCAATTCAATTCAATTAACTAACATCGTAAAGCTGCCTCCCCTAATCGTCCTTTTATGGAGAATATCCCTAAACTATCCCTATCTGTGATAACCAATAACAATCAAACCTAACACGAACTCCTAAATTCTTAAACCTCTCCAGATTTAAGAATACATAAAAATATCCATAATCAACCTTAATTCTCGAATCGATCGTCTTCTCATTCATCTAATTCTCCCTCCTAGCGAATCTAGATCGATTCTTATAGTCCTAATAAGAATCACTCCAATCTCTAACGAAGAAGTTCAAAAAATGACAATAATTACTATAAAACAAATCAAATAACACATTCTTCCAATATGGCTTAGAAAACTATTATTTTTAAGAAAAACAACTAAATTAATGCATCCATTACCTTTAATCACTCGTAGCCTTCCTTCGCTTCTTCAATATCAACCTAAAATTTCCTTTAACCTCCTCGGACTTCCAAAACAGACTGCATTCCTTCTAGTTCCTCAAACGTATTTCATTTTCACCCAAGTAATAAGAAAGCTCCTCTTACGCAAGGTGGGTCACCTACTAAGCGAATCAGAGATAAATCACCTCAGATGTTTTAGTTGCATTCTGCTCATCAATAATTCTTGAAAAAATGTGAAGAAATTAAAATAAATTCCGAAAATTATCCAATTTCTTAAAACAGAAGCTACCTTTATGAGAAGAACAATAAGAACAAAACTAAGAATAATGTGACGTTTCAAGCCGATTAGCTGGACGGGAAACATCAGCCTGAGGTTAGATCAATTAAATAAGTGAATAACCACACGATCACGGATGGTCTATTAGTATCTGCGGAACAAAACATAACAAGACATAATCTAGGAAATCCCTTGGAAATTCTTGTTTCGCATGTTGTAAGCAATCCCGATTAATAAATAATAGCTTAAACTGAGAGTAGATCCCCTCAACGATCAAAACAATAGTGCTAATTGAATAGGATACTCACAGTAAATAACATGAATGGATCGCCAAAAGGAAGAGTTAATTAGTAGTTTTGGAAGGAGAATAGATGAAAATATAATGTGTTTGTATTGATTATTTATGTGCACTAATAATAGTTATTTTATCTTTTACTTTTGATTTGCTTTGTGAAATATTCTCAAACAAGCTCAAAAATAAAGTGAAATGTATAGATAATAAATTGAGGATTACAACTAGTATTTTACATATCCACATCACTAAGATAAAGATAAACTTTGATAATTTAAGAAGATCATTTGGGGTGGGAAAGAAGAGCGTAGGTGAGAGCCTTAATGAAGTAGTGTATGGTTATTTTCAAGGTGAAGAGTTGTTTATTTCTTCTAGCCTTAACATCTCTGCGGGTTTATTGAATCAAATAATTTGGGGAGAAGATAGTATTTTTGTAGAGAAACTGTTTCTCATAGGACAAACACTAACAAAAAGTTGAAAAAATTGATCATGAAATCGTCAGAGAAACAGAACACTGAGGAATCATAAAGGACTAGCTAAACGTAAAGCACTCCATTAGCTGTTGCCGTCGTAGGCATAGCATTTAAAGAATCGGAGGATAGCAACAACAACAACAGCACTAGCAATAAGGAAGCATCGTTCAGGCGATAACTACAGCAGAATAATAAATCTGAAAAAGGATAAAAAACGTAATAACACCAGGAACCACGTAGAAAACCAGTTAAACAGCTAACATAAGAGTAACAGCAAGAAAACCTGTAGAGAAACTTAGAAAAATACTCAAGGTTGTTTGATAGCAAGTTTATGGAAGAAGGCATAGAAACCAGCAACAACAACAATAGCATCATTTCATCGAATAATTTAGAGGAACAGAAAAAGCGACTTTAGTTCAAATACACATCGAATAATTCAACACAAAACGTACTATCCTTTGCTAATAGTAGTAGCCACAATCTTTCTAGTAACTAACCTAATTCTCATGAAATATCCATAATCTAACCTTCTTCGTAGGCAAAGATTTTCCCAAGGAATTCATCGTAGAAACTTCTCACGAATGAGAGGTATTTCCCAGCTAATTCTCTGTCCAGTGATGTGTTCATTCCGAAGATGATAATTGAAGATATTACGAAAGATAAGAATGCGCTATTACAGCAGTCAAATCCAGCACTTTTCGAGCAAAGAAAAGATTCGCTAGTCAGACTTGAGCCATTAGATAAATCCAATAGCTAATAAGATGTTAAAAAAGCTTTAGAGCAGTAAAGCAATGGCAATAATGCACTATCTGATGAATTTCTAAGGCACAAAACGAAAAGTGCCGCACATTTAATGAAAATATAGAGCAAAATGCATCTGCGAAATGTCTCGAATAATCATGATGATGTATCGTATTTTAAAGAATTTCAGCAATAAACTGAAGTAGATCCTGCTACTATCCTTAATTCGGTTGTAATCAAGAGCCCCATCAATCTAATTTATGTAAGATATCAACAAAAAGAAAGGGACTACCTTATTTTGGCTCGAATTTGATTAGGAAACTTGATTTTTATAATTTTTTTTTATAAATTTAAAACAGTCAAGCCCTTAGCAGACAAAACACAACATTTATGCTAAAAGTAACACTAATACTCTTCAATTTATTTTTTGAAAGGTTATTTCTATTTGAACTCATCATTGTTTTTGCCTATTTTTGATTAGTGTTTGAGCATCAACACAGCTAAGACAAATTCGATAACGATTATGAATCCATCAAGAAAAAAGTCCAAATCGATGATTTACAAAAATTCTCAAGTTAAAATACCCTTGAGCAGCAGCATCTTCAATAGTCTTCCAATGTCTCTATGATTTTAAACACCACAGGTGTAAAAGGGTTGCTGGATTAATCGAAGAGGTTTATCAAGCCATCTTTCAACAGAGTTATCCTCAGCAATGATAGCAAAAGACTACCGGAGCTATCCTCGGGAAACCTCCAATTCAAGAACATGAATTAGAGTCTTCAGAATCTCCATCCATTGTTGACGAAGCCGACCAATCGAAAGGAAGTTGTTGAATTGCAGAAATGGTTAGATGAAATGATTGGATCCTTGGAATTAAAAGAAGACATGCAGTTCGCAGATATCTTCGCGTAAATTGGAGTGTTATACACTGCATGCATGAAGGAACTTGTGAGATAGATTACAGTGCACTGCAAGGACAGAGGAAGTTTGCTATAAAAGATATGGGATTCATATTTGGATATTCTGCAAAAAGGGATTGAGTAAACTGCGGAGAAGAAGGAAAGAGAAGAAAAAGAACATCTTGACGAAGTATCTAGAATACATAAGATGTATGAATAGACGATTAAGATCTTGGAGGATAAGTTGGAGAATGAGACAAAGTGTAATCAGGAATTGAGTAACAAAAACAGAGAGAGAAGGAGGAAGAAAAATAAAGATTACATGAAAATATCTTGTGTATTGTTGGATTAATTATTTCTTTGTTTTATTGTTAGGAAACGAGACATCTTAGTTATCGAATACCATCCATTATTTCCGTAAGAAGTTGCTAGTGCAGTAAGAGGGGACATTGAAACTGTAAGAAATGGAAGAAGAGTTGCGATTGGAGTTAGAAGCTGCATTGAGTTAGAATTTAAAGATGAAATTAATGCAAGGCGATGTGAAACATTAAGATTCAAGCGGAGATGCACTGAAAAATGCTGGCAAGGATCTAAAGGACAATAATAATAATAATTCGAAGGAGCACAAAGATGAAGGTAGCAGCAAGTAAGATAGTAAGATAAATATTGAGGAGAATTAATCTAAAGACAATAATACCAACCAGAAAAAAGAACAGAAGAAAATGAAAGTATCAGTGGTCTCGCATCTTATCAAATACAGTAAGATATAGATATCAAATTGGATATTGAAAGAAAGAGAGAGAGAGAAAGTGTGTGTGATTTTTGGTGATTTTTGTTGAAGATAAACGGTAGATGCGAGATGATTCTGACTCAGATTAAGAGGAACGAAAGAAACTGTTGGATTAAGGATAGCAGAACGATATTCAAAGTGATGATTCAGCGATATTTGGTGAACACACTAATGATATGTTCGAAGAAAAGGAATTTGAGGAGTTACTCCATGTCGAAAGCAAAATAGAAGCGAAGAAGCATTCTGTGGATTTGAAGATAGACGACTTTGAGCTGTTAGAAATCGCTGAAATTGGAGTATAAACAGACGATGTCCATATGACTGACAACGATTAAATCAACGAACTCATCAAGAAACTCTCCAATAATGAGTTGCTACATGCATCAGATCCTGAATTACTCAAGAAATACTCCGATTGTCATTAGATTATTAGATAAAGCAATATTGATATCTCATAGAAAGAGACTGTCTTGCAAGCGATTAATGCA
>Ga0302271_10003592_pt1 | contig 12986 bp, 3 predicted proteins | sample III_Bog_N1_1_FD_198767 | JGI IMG/M metagenome (GOLD analysis project Ga0302271, IMG submission 198767) | Peat permafrost microbial communities from Stordalen Mire near Abisko, Sweden - III_Bog_N1_1 | ecosystem: Environmental > Terrestrial > Soil > Wetlands > Peat | place: Sweden: Abisko... | reverse complement strand
TCGGTTTATGGAGATGCACCACAACTGAAAGTACAAACGATCACCACCGATCCTGATGCACCGGTGAATGATTACGTGCCGAATGAATATGAAAAAGCCATGTTCAAACAAGCTCAGACTATTTCGAAAGGAGTAACAGAACAAGAATTCAAACCACAATTTTATAAAGACGTAGCGCAAGGAGCTATAAATTCGTTAGCCGGAATTGGTGGATCCTCATTAAAAGGAATTGGAGATATAACGAGCAAAACTGAAAGTTTAGCCGGAGTAGACTTTTTTGATAGTTATGGAAAAACAATTCAGGACCTTGGAGAAAAAGCCAGTAACTACGCACGTAAAAATTCAAATGATTCACCCGGTCAGAAAATCGGTGGTTTGTTACCACTTGCCGGTGCTGCGGTTGCGGATATAGCATCCGGAGGAGCATTGACCCCCGCCATAACAGGCGTATTTGCAGCGTCAGGTTATGGAGATGGATTGGAAATGTACGACGAAGTAAACAAAGGAAAAGAAACCAACGAATATGCACGTACAGGAGCGGGACTTCTTTACGGAGCAGTAATGGCCGGAGCAGCTAATTATTTGGTAGGTAAAACTATTCCGAAAGGTATTTTATCAGAAGCCGTACAATCCGTATTCAAATCAAACCCTGAATTGTTGCGGACAGGCGGTGAAGCAGTTATGAATTCATTTGCGAAAGCACAGCCATCTATCGTAAAACAACTCATGCGAAACACACTGCATGGCGTTGGCACCATGGAAGCAATGGACTTGAGTAAAAATGCCATTGATGAAATTTATGGAAAACATCACGATCTGAAAGAATGGATAAATACAGCTACAGAAGCAGCAGTCACCGGCGCTATCTTTTCGGGGCTTACTTCTCCATTCTCTATTCATGCACAATCCAAAGCTAACATAGAACGCAGAAATGCACAGGGACAAGTAGCAATTACTTTTGATGAAAAAGGAAAACCGGTTGAGATACTAAGTGGTAACAAAGGATTGACACCCGAAGGAAAAGAAGTAACCTTGTCGGAAAACAGTTTGAATAATGCTTATAGCATGACCACTACCGACTTCAACAATGCATTAAAACAATATGCTTCGACAGGAAAAGCAACCATCAACGAAAGAGATGTGTTTTCGAACAAAGTAACCGGAACATTGACAAGACTTGCGAACAATGGAAATGTAACCGTGGCCAGAGATGAAAACGGAAATGCATTGTATGTGATTGGAAAAAACAATGACGGCCTAATGGGAATGGATGTAAGCGGTAATGTTGTGAATATACCGAAAGAATCACCTATGGAATCGGCCAACATAGCTGACGTGCATCAATCGATACTACACGAATACGACAAGCGCAACGCATTTTATCAAGAACCAACCTACCAACAAGCCATCAGTAACCCTGAAAGCATAGTAAATCCAACAATACCTACTGACGTGGATGTAATGAACCCACAACCACACATTGAAACAGGTATTAAAGCTGCGGAAGCTAAACGGGTAATGGATGAACAGTTGAACGGTTTAGGAATACAGTTTGATAATACAGTGCTTACACTTGACCCGGAAGTAAAAAAACAAGTATTGGCAGATGTGATGAATGATACACAGCTCAATGAACCACAAAAGCAATCGATCATCAATTATTTATCGACTACATCAAAATCGATACAACTGGAAAATGCTGCACAGGAAGCATTGACAACCAAATTACAGCAAGCACAACAACAAGTTGAAAAATCGGTGAACCCTACTACCGGAACACTTGTAACTGCACGAATAAAAGGCGGTGATGAAAATGAATCATTCCCTGTTATTTCGGGATTGGCCGTAACGAAAGACGAAAGTAAACAAGACCAACCTTGGATGGTTGATCCTGAGAAATCAGAACAAGCCGTTTATTATAAAGATGCTGACGGGAAAACGCAAGTTACCACAGCCGATAATATGGAAGTAGTGAGCAATACTACTCCGGACGAACAACTGGCTATGCTCCAAGAGCAATACGCGCAGGAAGATGCGATGAGACAACAGGCTATTCAGTCAGCAGTCAGCAATCAGCAGTTATCAGTTCAGACCCCAAACACCCAAATGGGGGATTCAGATAGCCAAGTTTCTGAAAATGGTGATCAGGAAGTTGCAAATCCGTTGGTGAATGTTCCTATTGAAGAATTGGAAAGTCAGTTATCTGCTATAGATGATGCGTTGGAGTCGGGAGTTTTAAACGATGAACAGGCTAATGAATTGTTGAAACAGAAAGATGTTATTCAGGGGGCGATAAACAGTAAACAGTCAGCAGTCAGCAGTGAACAGTCAACAGTTAGCAATGATCAGTTATCAGAAAATAGTCAAGAAAACCCCTCATCCGTCAGTGGACAGTCGGGAGATGTCAATGAGCAAGTAACAACAGTTGATAATACGCCACAATATCCGGTATTGGAAGATGGAACACCTGATTTTGATAATTTTAGCGACGAACAGTTATTCAACTATAATCGTGAGCAGTTTGGGGAAGAAGCAGCACTAACTGATTTAAAGGATGAAATAAAAGCAGTAGAAAAACAAATAGCAACTAAGGACAAAGCAATTTTAAAAGCCGGAATGAAAGACCGGGTTAAGCTAAGAACAGAAGCGAAAGAACTTAGTGATAGGTTGAATGGATTAAACTCTTTATTAACCCCTCCACCTTCGGGTACTCCCCTTGAAATGGGAGATTTGAAGAGCCAAGTTTCTGAAAGCTCTGATAATAATTTAAATACATTAGAAAATGAACCAACATCAGCGCAGGAAAGCAATACGGGCAGCATTGAAAACAGTGATCAGTCAACAGTCAACGGTGAGCAGTCAGCAAATTCCAACAATACAGATGAAAGCAAAATTAAAAAACAAGCTGAGCAGAGATTAAATGATTACTTTGATTCTGTAGAAGAAATGGTTTATCCTGAAGGAGATAAATTTTCAGGAAAGAAAGATTACACTGCGAAGAAAGGAGATTTTATTTTGAATATTCGTCCGACAAAAGATGGTTATCAACTGTTTTTAGGAGAACCACATATTGGATTAGATAATATCAAAACACCAGGACAAATAGAAAGTTGGTTTCCTACAACAGATAAAGAATTTTCGAATAATATTGATTCAGCAATTGAATTAATTGAAAAATATTCGACAGAAAACACAGGAGTAGACCAACAGATAGCCGAACAAGAACATAATACTAACCCTACTGAACTTCAAAAACTAAGTGGCGGTTATGAAAAGCCACATGTTGTTGTGAATGATATGCCGATTCAGATTGAAAATGCGATTGGTCATACACGTTCGGGAGTAGATGAAGATGGTAAGGCATGGGAACATGTAATGAAATCGCATTATGGTGATTTTATTGGAACAAAAGGTTATGATGGTGATCCTATTGACGTATTTGTAAAATCGAATACTCCGGAAGATTGGAACGGAATGGTATATGTGGTGGATCAAGTAAAAACCACCTCACCCCAAACCGCTCTCCTTGATGAGAGGGGGGAAGAAAACCCCTCCGCTTCGCTCGTCCCCTTAGAAAGGGGACAGTCGGGACAAGAAAAAGCGCAATTTGACGAAAGTAAGGTAATGATTGGATATGATACACCAGAAGAAGCAAAAGATGCTTATATGGAGAATTACGATCCCGATTGGAAAGGATTTTCATCTATTACTCCTGTTGCGGTTGATGATTTCAAAAAATGGTTGTATGATGGAGCAAAACAACGAAAACCGTTTAGTGAGTATGTAGAAAACAAACCCCTAACCCCTGAAGGGGAACAAGACGATGCTGTATCATTCCAGATTAACCCTAATGAGATAATAAAAAATAGCGTATATTTGCGTGATGATTATTCTTCAGTGGAAGAAAAGCATGCAGACAGAGTATCGTTAGTACGTGGTATTGAAAGTTCATTTGGATTTAAAGAGTCGTTTGTACCAACTGACAGAACAGATTTTATTCAGAAATTATCTGAATATGCTACTAGCGAAATTCGTGAAGATGAAAAATATTTTATCAATTCAGGTCAAATTGGAGGTGCATTAGCAGGTAAAAATATCATTATTAATGCAATGGATGCCAACAATGAAAAAGCACTGGCAACAACTATATTGCACGAAAATGCCCATTTGATAGTACATAATAACTTCTATGAAGTAAATTTTGATTCGGCAAAGGAATATATGTCGGAACTTGAGAATATCTATCTGAACGAAATTGAAAGGGAAAAATATACTGAGGATCAGAAAGCCGATGAAGTAATGGCTTATGCAACTCAGGCACTATTAAATAAAAATACAATACAGAATATTATCGATGGAAACGTAGATTTAAGCGATGTACATGAAGCCATTCAACCACAAATACAAAAAATAGTAAACATTATACAATATGAAAACAATTTATATCGATCTAGCAGGAGCACACGCTCAATTGAACCTAACAGACGAACAGTATCAAGAAATTCAACGGCTGTTGGAAGAAGAAAAGGGCCAACCAAACCAAAGAAGTCTAAAGGAACTGGCATTAGTAGCAATGAAGAAATACCCGATGCCATCGACATCGACGGAAAGCAGCGAAGTACCACCAACAGTTTAGGGAAACCGATACACGGTACCGAAGAAGGAATACGGAATTTTTATAAATGGTTTGGTGATAGTCAGGTTGTTGACGAAAGTGGACGGCCATTGGTGGTTTATCATGGCGGAGCAAGCAAAGTAACCAAATTTGACACAGAAAAAGCAGGAACAGTAAAATATAGTGATTGGGGAAATGGAATTTATTTTACTCCAAGTGAAGGATATGCAGACATGTATAGAGCTGATTATGCAAAAAGTTCTGATAAAATTGCTAATAGATTGTATGATGAATATGTAGAAGTCGCAAAATCATTTGGAACTACTCCAATGGATAAATCAATCGATTTAAGCAATGAAACTGAAAAACTTAATCAGCTAAAAAAATTAGAATATAAATGGAGAGATAGACTTGATAAAATAAAAAATACACGAGGAGAAGTATATCCAGTTTATCTGAACATATCAAATCCAATGCGTTATAGATATGAAGGAATGACAGATCCATTTTTATCACAAACTGCAAAAGATGGAGGTAATGACGGTATTATTGTAACTCCAATGACCGAGTATGTTGTTTTCTCACCTAACCAAATAAAATCAGCCACTGGGAATGATGGTTCCTTCTCGCCGGATGATACAGATATACGTTATCAGATATTAGGTGAAAATGGAGCTAAAGCATTGGATGAAACCGATGCTTCGACAGGCTCAGCAACCTCACGTTTGAATGATTTGAGAGTAGCTAAGGAAATGGAAGCTACGAAGACACCACAAGAAATACGCCTGGCAACCGGTTGGGAAAAGGGAGTAGATGGAAAGTGGCGGTATGAAGTGGCGGACGGAAAACTAAGCGGTACACTAACCAGTGAACCAGTTTCATTGTCGGAAGTATGGAGTGATGAACAATTGTTCACTGCTTATCCACAACTGAAGGGAATCAAAATTAATGTAGAACCTTTCAACGGAAAATATTCAGCAATGAATTTTCCTGACGAAAATAAGATAACCGTTTACCAATCGCGTAACGGAAGCATACCACAAAGTGCCAATTCATTTATTACACACGAGATACAACATTCTATTCAGGAGATAGAAGGTTTCTCGTTGGGATCCAATATCGACAACGAGATAGACAAGGTGAATGCAAAAGCCAATAACCTTACTTTTGAAGAGTACAAAGATGCTATTTCATCGTTTGAGACAGAGCTTGAGAACAAAAAACAAGAGTTGGACCAGATCAATAATTCGAAAAGGTGGAATAAGAGTTGGAAAGCTTCCGGCGTAGAAGTGGAAATAAACAAACTGAAAGCCGAACTTAAAAAACTTATCAATACTACTGCATCCGAACAGGAAGCATTTGAAAACTATCGTAAGTCGGCCGGAGAAGTAGAAGCGCGAAACGTACAATCGAGACTGGAACTTACACCGGAAGAACGCCGGAATACGTTACTTGCTGAAACTGCTGACATAGTACCTGAAAATCAATTATTAGAAATAACTGCTACTAAACCTAAATATAGTGCATCCTTATCCGATTATGCTGCGGAGATAGTGAAGTATAACGATGAGATAAAAGCTATTGAGGACCGTAAGAAAGTACTCAAAAAACAACATGAAGATAAACAGATTAGTAATTTAGATTTTTCCAAAGAGGTAAAGAGCCTGAATGAAGAGAAGTTTGATATTCAAACGAAGGTAAAGCGGATTGAAGCCGGGACAAGTAAGCCGGAAGACTTTGAGCCAATACAGAAACCCAAAACACATGCCGAAAAGCTATTGACTAAACGCAATGGAGCGAAAGACTATGCCATGCGTAAATTGGAGCTTTTGGCGCACAACAATAATACTCCTGTAGATTTGAGTTTAACCGCACTGAATACCCCTGAAAACATTTCCCATAATTTAGAAGTAGCGAAAACGCAGGAAAATAATGGAACTGATGGTGAAACAGTATTGAATACTACAGGTTGGATAAAAAATGAAACCGGAACGTGGGAATTTCCGAAATATAAATTAGAAGAAAACGAATTACCGTTATATGAACGAAATTTTTATGAAGGACTAGACACTTATGTTCAAAAGAATGGTAATGCCGGGAGCCTGAAAGCAAATATTGAAGAGTATGTAAATCATATCAACTCTTTAGCACGCGAAAAGGCTATAGGATTAGAAGCGGAAAGAATGAATTCTATTACTGATGCCGATATTCCCGAATATGATAGTGACAAAGAAGCCGAGGTACTTGCGAAAGCAATGGGGAGTATTGACGAACTGGAAGAAATTGAGCGCAAACAAGCTAATGAACTCAAAGAGTCAATAGGAACAAGTACTGACATAGATTTCCTTATGCAGCAACTCAAAGAAAACCGCAAAAAACAAGGTACAGGAATAACAACAAAAGTAAAAATAGTAGCACAAGAAGTAAGTGATTATATCCGCGTTGCGGTAGGAAAGGATATTGTAGATGTAATGTCGGAGCGAGAATTTAAGTCGCTTATCAATAAACTGGAAACAGCAACAAGTACAGGCAGTTTGCGTACAGCCATGAAAGCCGTAAACCAAACCATACAGCAGATAGTAGTACGAAAGAACCGGGCTATTATACGTGGATTTGTAAACGGAAAAATATTAAATACTTTCTACCTTTACGAATTAGATGCTGCGGTTAGAACAAACAACCAGATAACACCTGAATATTCAAATTTGATTGATAACGATTTGATGAATACGCTATCAAATCTCAATTCGTACAACCGCTATTTTGAGATACAAGGCAAAAACAAACAAGGTGTAAGCATTGCAAGGAATGTAGATGAAGGTACACGCCAAATAATGCAATTTGTGCGCGATTACAAAGACTTAAGCCGAGAACAGCTAATCACACTGGAAAACGAATTAAATGAGCAACGAAGCGAACTAAACGCTAAAGAAACAAATAAATTACCTGAAGAATCAAAGGCAGCACATAACCGCTTGCTATTACAAAATGAGCGCAAACAAATAGCCATTGAACAGCTCAGACGGTTAGCCGACATAAAAGACATAGAATCCGATATAAAACTACTGAAAGATACAGACTGGCAAGATGAAACATTCCGTGGAGAAAAAGCAAAGTGGGAAGTGATCATAGAACGTCAAAAAGACCTTGAACGTGTACAAATGGAAAGCATACGTAACTTTGCCACATTACTTGATACTGGGCGTAACCTGCTAACACAATGGAAACAAAACGAGCAAAAGCACAACGATGACATAGCATCCGAAGCATTGGCAGCAGTTACAGAAAAATCCGTAAAAACGCAAGCCGAAGAAAAAGCCAATCCAACCATTAAAAGAAGATCATTACTCAGCACATGGTGGCGAACTCCTCTTACCAGTTTTGAATTTATGTTAAGCAACATTGATCGCAATCACCCAACTGGAGAAGGACCGATGTACAGAAGGTGGATGCCGGAACTAACACAAGCAAGTGATAAGTTTTATAACGGATATAATAAATTCAGATCAGACGTAAAACAAGCCGTACAAGAAATATTTGGAATGAAGTTAGAAGACTTCACTAAAGACACACGGAAAGATAGCGGAATAGCAATAAATTATAAAGTAGCCGATAGTGCGGTAGAAGGCGAAGCACCAACAACCGAAACAATACAAATGACTAAAGGCGAACTGATGTATGTATGGCTAACGTGGCAGCATGCTGATGGCCGTGAGAAATTGGAAGCCATGAACATAACTGATGCAGATATTAAAACCATTGCTAAAACATTAGGAGATAATTATATTGAATTTGCAAAGTGGACTCAAAACTACCTGAACGAAAGCCGGGAGAAATATAACGAAACTCACAATGCAGTATTTGGTACCAGTATGGGAAAAATACATAACTATTTCCCGCTAAAATATGCAGAGAAAGACTTAACTCCACAAGGAACCGTTGACGAAATTAATCCATCTTTGCCAAGTACCATGACTGGAGCAATCATTAATCGTGTTCGCACTAAAAAACATATAAAACTTGATGAAAACTTTCTGGACACACTGATGGAGCATGGTGAAAAAATGGAAAGTTGGAATGCCTATGCAAAGTTGCGGAAAGATTTGAATGTGTTGTTGAAAAACAAAGAATTCCGTAACCGAATGGAAGCTAACAATACAGGACTATTCGAAGATTTTGAAAATGCAGCAAAGATAGCCGTAGATGCTAACCAACTAAGACCAACAGATGTAGAAACAGCATTTGTAAATGTAACCAGACGCTTACAAGGTGCAGCCATTGCCGGAAGAATTAATACAGCATTAAAACAAAGTACTGCTGCTGTATCGTATGTTTTTTACAATACCGATCCAAAATACTATGCAATGCTTGCAAAGAACCTAAAAGATGCATCGCAAGTAGCTAAAACCATAGCATGGGCAAAAGAAAATCTACCAACCTATGCCGAACGTGTAGGATTAGGGAATTTCGGTAATGAAAAATTATTATTAGAGCGTTGGGAAAATAGCCTACAAGCAGCCGGAAAAGATAAACGCACCGGAAAAGTAGGAAGAGCAATAAACAAAGTCAGTCAGGCAATAACCGAAAAAGGCATGTTACCCAATAAATGGGTAGATGGATTTATATTTGCATCCGGAAGCCATGCAATATACGAATACGAAAAGCAACGCTATGTGAAAGCAGGATTTTCCGACAGTGAAGCAGAGCAACGGGCTTTATTTGATGCAGCTAATTATAGCAATAAAGTATCGCAAAGTTCCAATCCGGCATATCTGGCACCAGTTCAAAAAAGCAAAACATGGTGGGCACAAAGTTTCACTACATTTATGAACTCACAATTTGCATTTGGACGAAATGTACACGAAGGCGTTACACAATTATACCGAGCTGTAAAACAAATACCAATACTTACAAGTGAAAATGAAGCTGCAGGTATGAACCCAGAAGAAGCCAAAAAACAGGCACAAAAAACAGTGATTAATGCTAACGGAAAATCCGTATTAAAAATACTGTACAGCGGATTGATAGCAAACTTCATATTCCAGATGTTTGATACAGTATTTAGCTCAATAATCAGCGGAGGTGGTGGAAATGATGAAGATGAAAAACAAAAGAAAATAATTGATGCTGCATGGAAATCGCCATTAAGTAATATATTTGGAGGAAGCAATATCATTTCAGTAATAGAAGGCTATGATCCAAAGAGTTTATTAGACAGTGAAACAAGCAAAGCAGTACGCGAATTAAAATCGACAGTAAAGGATGGATTCAGCACTGAAACTGCAAAATTGGCCATACAATATGCTATAAAATTTTCATTAGGTTTAAATGTAGAAACACTGGCCAATATATACACAGGAATAGAAAAAGGAATAATAGAAAAAGGTGGTGCTGTGATGGCTTATCAGTATATAACTAACGTACCCAAAAGTGTACGCGAAGAAACAGCCAAAAACAAACTTATCCCAGGTGAAAGTATAGCAGAATTTGCAAAACGGATATCGGATGCAAAAAATACAGAATTGAAAGATGCAGATCTGAAAGAAGTAATTTTGAAGAAAGTATATTCTGATAATGGAGATATGAGTAAGTTTAATAGGCTGAATGAATTGGCTACTGAATGGGAAAAATTACAGAAAGCCGAAAAAGATAGTGAACAACACTCGGACCGATATAATGAGTTAGAAAAAATGGATAAAGACTATGTACTTACTGATTTCTATAATAATGTAACTGGTGCAGTAAAATACTATAAAAAATCAATGAAAGCCGGCAACGAAATTAATGCTGAAGAGATGGATCAGGACAAAAAGATAATTGACGAACTGATAAGTAATTTCGAAGAAAAATAGTTGTTTGTATGTTTATAAAAAAAGAGTAATTCGTAATTTCAGAATTACTCTTTTTAATTTTAGAAAATAATGATATATATTTGCTGAAATTTTAAATACTATAATATGAAAAACAGATTTATTATTGTTTCGTTGTTTATTTTTATATCAGTAGGTTTATTTAGCCAACAACAAAATAAGGTTGTAGTATATCAAGATACTGATATTGAAGTATCAGTATTTTTAAATTCAATAGTAAAAGAAAATGAATACATAACATTCTGGTCTAATTGGGAATATAAAACACAAAAACCAAGAAATGAATTGATTAATAATTTAATTAATATAATAAAAAAATATGATAAAGATAAAAATATAGATTTCATTAAATGGTCTTCTTTTAAAAGTATAAAAGAACAAGTATGTATTGATGTATCAGATAAAACAATAAATATACTGCAGTACATATATTATACTAATTCAGGAAATTTTTTGTATCAATATAAACATAATGAAAGATCATGGGATGATATTATTCCAGAAACACCAGGAGAGTATATTTTTAATTTTGTATCAAAATATTCAAAAACAAAATAAACAAAGCCTTGCGATTATGCAAGGCTTTGTTTAATTTATTTTTTACTATCGAGTAATCCGGGATAAAGAATAAGTTTTTTATTGATAGTAGAATGAATAAAAATTCTCCCTTTTTCAGTCCATGCAACGTAAACAGCTATTGATACTTTAGCACCTGGTGATACTTCAATATTTGTTAGTGCTTTATGATATCCTTTGTCAACATAATGAGAATATAACATCCATCTATCATTGTGTTTGTAAATAATACCAAACTTATTTAGTAATTCATTCAGTTTACGTCCACTAGTTCCAAGCTCGTGAGCAATATAACTGGTGGTATAGGTATTTTCAGATGAAATTAAATGATCGAAATATGTTTCTTTTATAGTGAGTATTAAATTACGACGTCGTATTTCTGTATTTTCAGACTCAAGAGCTAATACTTTCTTTTCGACATTATCCATTCGCAAAGCAAATCCATATGTATCGGAATGAAGTATAGCTTCCATATTATTGAAAGCCTTGATATAATCAATTTTGAAATTTAATGCTTGCTTTCCAGTAAATCCCATTACAAGTAAAGTAAAACCATCTCTATCCATTATAAACATTGGTTGAGATTGATTTCTTTCGTTTAAATATGTAGTTTCTATAAACATACTACTCACTGCGCAATTTTGCGCAGTGAGATTTTTTACTGATCTAATAACATCTCTATGATTTTTTCCAAACTTTTCAGCCACTAACAAACTATTTGTTAGTGCATGGTTGTTTTCACCTTTAAATACAAGTTCGTCCATATAATTAGATTTGTGATTAGTTACTTAAAGAAGAGTTATTCATTATGCATTTAGAAGATTGAGCTCTATACTGGCTTTTGATGTACGCAATGTAAATGGAATGAATACATGAAAGAGCAGATACCATATCTTCGTAAGCAGTTTTAGTAGTAACGTCGGATATAGAACAAGCCACATCGGAAGAAAAAGTAATAAATCCTATTTTATCGACAGAATGAACGATAGATAACAGACCATTATGAAGATTAGTTACATATTCCATCTCTTCAGTATCATCTTTGGATATTTTTGACAGCCATTTAGGATCATTGTTTGAACTATTGAAAACAGCTAAGAAAGGACTTACCAAAGGACATAAGCGTTCGAGATCGACAAGAATACGCATTGTTTTGGTAAGAACGATAAGACATGAAATATCCTCATCGGAGTCATATCCATTTTGAATTGCTTCCAACATTTCCATAAGCGCAATGGAACACATGCGCGGGAAGTCGAAAAATCGGCCGAAAGAATGATAGATTTGATTAGGAGTTAATCCGAAAAGAGTTTCAACACTTTCGCAGTTGGGCGTGCTTGTATGCGTACTATTATTCAGCATACTTACATTTTTCATTTCCTTGGTCATGTTCATGAAAATAGAAGTAATAATATGGAAAAGGCTGTTCGCCTCCCAGTTTTCCGACCAAGGAACTATTACACAAGTGCAATAGGAACGAGGGATTTGAACAGCCTTATATCTTTACAGATAATAGCAGACAAATAGATGCAAAATTTCCTATTGCAAACTTGTTATTTTAGTTCCTTGGTCGTTGAACGATGCAAACATACAATAAAAGTTTGAAATAAGAACAAAAAAATCAGATTATTTTTATGTAAAGTGCTGTGTAGTAGCACAAAGGCTACATAATAAGAATTATTGTAGCGTTTAGACTACAAAGATAATTATTTTCATCTAAAATCAATAAAACTTGTAAGTATTAATTTTTACTTTTTCTCCATTGATTAATGCTAATACAGAACCTTTGTTCCATCCGACACTGATAGGTTCAGTAGTTAGTTCCGCTTTAAATTCACCAACTAATTTTCCAATAAGTTTACACTTGTTCGTTTTTGCAAGGAAATAATCACCCTTTCCATCTTGATAAATAAAATATTTTTTCA
>Ga0302271_10003590_pt1 | contig 12995 bp, 5 predicted proteins | sample III_Bog_N1_1_FD_198767 | JGI IMG/M metagenome (GOLD analysis project Ga0302271, IMG submission 198767) | Peat permafrost microbial communities from Stordalen Mire near Abisko, Sweden - III_Bog_N1_1 | ecosystem: Environmental > Terrestrial > Soil > Wetlands > Peat | place: Sweden: Abisko... | reverse complement strand
CCCAACCCCAACCCCAACCCCAACCCCAAATGTATCAAATCAAGAAGAAATAAAATTAATTATTTACAATATTTAATAAATAGTTTTCTTTCAATTAAAGAAATTACTCTCAAAAAAAGAGCAATAAATCTATTATTTTATTAATTTATTGCCTTTAGAAATACGCTACTGACACCTATTTTTTGATTTCAAAGTAAAGATTCTAAAGATAATTTCTAATTAAGGGTTGTTGGTCTAGTGGTATGATTCTCGTTTAGGGTACGAGAGGTCCCGGGTTCGATTCTCGGACGACCCCAATTTTTTTTGTTATAACTGTGGGAGATAGTTTTTCAGCACATGATTTGCAAAGAATAATTTAAAACAAAAAATAGCACAAATTATTGGGTTTTCTAATATTTATTTTTTTAATTTATCACTGCTTTTGCAAAGGAAAGAAATATCAGGGATAGGAGTGATAAGAATTAAGGAATCTTTTGAGACTCTTTAAGAATTAAATTGGTAATTAAAATTAGAAATTATTTATGAGAATCGATGAATCTTAGATATAATTTCATACACTTTATTAGCAATACAGCTACTTTTACAAAAGAACATATGTAAATTCATAAAAGGCATTAAATTCTAAAAAAGAAATGTAATTTCTTCTCTTTTCTGAGGGCAGAAGAGAGTACTCAAGAAATCTTTCTTTTTGCTTTATTAGTTTGAAAACAGTTGGTGCCATTCTTGATATGTGTTTTTACTATGAAACAACCCCATGAATCATTTCTATTTAAGCTGAATGTCTTCAACAATATTCTTAATGGATTATGACAATTGTTAATTGAGAAATCATTTATGTTTAGTTGCTATTTCTCAGAAAATTGCAACTGTAACGATTTAACTTGTGTTAATAACACTACAGGCTTATGTTCTTTTTCATAAAACAATGAAAGTAATCTAACTTTTAATAGTTTTGCAGTGCAATAATCCAATAAATAAATCTTCCTCTCGCTGCGAAGAAATGCTTGAGAGAATGAAAATATTTCTCAATATATGTGAGACCTAAGAGCATCATGATTACAACACTAGATGCAATTACTAAAATCTTGAAAAAACTTATAAATATTGGTTTTATGACAATTATCTAATTATCTGAGCATTTATTTGATCAAAACTGAATATTTTCAGCAAATTTTAATCAAAGCGCATTGAATTATCAGTTTTTAATTCACTCTTCCTCCTTCAAATTGTAGTCTGTTTCAAAATGCTTGAACTGCTCCAAAAATAATAATCTAAGTGAAATAATACATTGTAAGCTCAACAATTTCGATAAGAAACAAATTCAAAAAACATTTTTGATTTATTTAATTGTTTGTTTGTTAGTGCATTTTAGAAGACGAACAAGAGTAGTTCATTTGAATATTAGAATTCATTTAGGGGAGGGGTTTTATTTCATCATTAAACTGAACAAATAGTTTAACAAAAACTAAGAAAGAAATGTATTTCGGAAAGATTAGTCAAAGAAATAAGAAATAATTTCAGGATAACATTTTCAAAAAATGAATTTCGCTCCTTCCAAGACGAATCATGAAGAATCTAAAATCATCATCGGATTTACAACACCCACTTATGCTGTGAACATCGCCCTAGGAGACGTTGACGAGAATGAAGATTGCTTATCTGATGAGGAATTTGAAGTCCATGAGATAAAGTTAGGAATTAGAAATTCACGTTTGATGATCTAATCACCCAAAAAAAGAGATCAAAATGGCTAACAGCAGCTCTCATCAAGTAGAATTTGTTAAGATTACAAGTGCAATGCAATGAAATAAAGAATTATTCTTATAATTTTATTTTTTTATTTCAAAAACAGGGCAAGAAAGTAGTGGAAATGTGCTTGATTCTGGGAAATAAACTACACATCAATCAAGTTAATAACTTTTTAAAGTCCCAACCGGACAGCTTATGTCATCTAAAGAAAATAAAAAAGAATTTTCTGTGGTTTAAAAAAGCAATTAGAATTCTTAAAATATGAAAAATAATAGAAAATAATCATCATCATTTAATAATTCTCCTTAGACCATTAAATCACCTTAAACAACTCAAGGAAATCTTACCTAACGCCTTTAATCACACAAAATATGCTCTTAAACCTATCACAGAAACCCATTTCAATCCTTTTCGTCCTCTCCGAAATCATTTGAACAGTCTTACCAAGATATGGCTAAGAAAATACTTATTGAAAGAGCTTAGAACAATTAGAATTTATCGTTGAGCATTCACGATCTCTTAATATGTTCAGAGGATATCAACATGTTCAAGGGAAAAAAACAAATTGATAAAAAAACCTAACTTGAATTCTTGGAAAGGCTCAATCAAAAAACCCTTCATCAGTAATAAGAAAAGCTTCGCATAGCTTCAAGTTAAGAATAAAAAATCATGCAAGAATGCACTTTCGTCCCGAATGTTAGACAAAAAGAGAGAAAAATTTAAAATATGGAAAATCCAAGTGATTCTAGATCATCAGCTAGTCAGTAATATTCAAAAAAATATCCGTTACGATCACTGGAAACATTTCTGGCTGACTAAATTAAGTTTCAAAAGAACAAATCAAATCGAATCAATTACCTGAAATTTAGAGTAAGCAAAAAAAGAATATTTTTTATGATCAATTAAAATATTTGGTGTTGATCTAAATTGCTAGATTCAAGAGGAAGAGAAGGAGATTCTAACTCATAAACCGATTATCTGTGCAAGCAGTGAGGCTATTATTAATTCTAAACGTACTGAGAAAGAACAATTCCATGAGCGACTTTACAAAACAAACTCGGAAGTTGCTTTATTAGAGTAAAAAAATAGTTTTAAACCATTGATCAATAAAAAAAGCCGTCTCATGTAAAGGAAAGGAAAAGTATGTGAACATCTCTACTAAGACGCTCAACGTCGCTAAGAAAATCAACTAAACTCCTTTGGGATAACTAATTCTTCGCACCAGAGAGAAAAATTACCCAAAGATGAGGTTTTACCTAAGAAAACTTTATTTATGGTTGCCACACGATTTGTTAGAGAATTCGAAGCAGCTTGTGATTAAATACTGGTAGATCCTAGCTCCCAAGAGATTGGCTATATTTAAATTAGCTAGATCCTTTAGAAACTAAACTTTTTGACTGACAAAACCATCGGAGCAGGAATGTGTTCTGAGAGATAATTAATCCACAATATGTGGTTAAATCTTAGAGGAGATGTATCTCAGAACATCACGAAATGCAATGCTTGCTAATTTCTGCTGATTATTCTTGGAATATTTGGGTATTAACTGCAACTTCCTGATAAAGCTGAGAGGCATTAAGATGATCAAGAGATGATAGAAGCAGAGTTTGAAGATAATGAGTATTTCAGTAATGATAATATAAGATGCATTCCTAGATTTGAATAAAGGGACAGCAGAGGAGTATTTTAGCCATATAAAGGAGAGTTTTGCTAATAAGTAGTTGAGGAGGAAGAGGATGAAGAAGAAGAAGACAAAGAACATTTGGAGATTTTTTTAGATAAAACAAATCATGAATACATTTTTAGAGAGAATAACGAGAAAGAACTTCCTAGGAATGCAGAAAAGAAAGTCAGAGGCGTTTTAGATGCCTTGGGGAATTGGAATATTTCTTTAAAAGAAGCCAAAATACTCAACAAAGAATTTAATTTGTTCTATTTCAACAGGTTGAGTGCCTAGAAAGCAAGAAAACCCAACAATGAGACTAAAAGTCATCAAAACAATGACTAATTATCCGTAGCAACATCAGTATCAGCAACATCACCGTTAAAAACAACAACACCAACACCAACTTAATTTTAAATGCTGCCCCATTCCAGAAAGCTAGCCGATAAACATCGTGAAAAACTGATTTTTAACCTAGAATAAAATTCTACTAATCCGTAAAATCTTTCAGAAGGCAACATTTCTCATGCTGATCTTTTAGTCTTACAAAAGAAAATGCAGATTTAAGAAAGGGAGAGAAAACAAAAGGAGATTCAAGCTTCTGATTAAAAGAGAGATTAATCGATGCAAACTTAGAAAAATGTTGAAATTAATTCTGTCGATGGAATGAGGAAGAGTGAACAACTATTTGAATTGGCAAAACTCAAAGCATCACAGTAAAAACAAGACAGACACACGAATGATATAGAGTTTGAAAGAGATTTCGATGAATGCACTTTTCAGCCAAATACTCCGAAAAATGGCAAATAGTTGATGTCAAACAATCCAATAGATATCCCATAAGTACAATAAGTATCTGTCTTCTCAGTCAAGAATGCGGATAAAAATATCGAAAGAATCAGAGCAGCAAATACTAGAAAAAGGATACATAATGAATGGCTCAGCAGAGGCTACACATAAAGCAGCATGGATCATATTAGAATGTTCAAGGAAATAAACAAAGAGAAATTGCAAATTAACAGTAAAAATCAGAATACTATTTTGAATTATTTGATTCTTTATGATTTTATCTTTGCAACTTTGTTGTATTCAAGCTGATAGCAGGAATACATTGATGAGTAGGGGATTGGAAAATATCGAAGATATTGAATTATTCAGGTAGCAGTTTTAATCTTAGGATCCCTCGAATTCTTAAAATCTCTATGCAGATTTCTCGTAACCTCCTAAAACACCTTAGTTATTTGTTGATGTGAACCTTGGGAGCGATCGACTAGAAAGAATCACTATTTTTGAAGGTGATGAAGCATCTCAATTAGCTTCTGAATTCATCCACAAGCACAGTAAGAATTCACGTGAATTTAAGTTTTATATTACTGCTTCAATTTAAAACTCCTTTTTTGACTTTCAAGAGCTGGGTATTTCCATGAAAGAAAAGCTAAAGGACCTATTGGATTAGCAGATAAAGAGTCTGCTGGAAAAAATAGAAGAGGAAGAATCTTCATTATTTATTGCAAATCAATAAAATGAGGAGTAAGAGTATCATTGATAATAAAGGAAAATTTGTTAGTGTGAAGTGTATGTCAACAGTGATTGTTTATGCTTTTATCTCAATGAAAGTTCAAGAGTCTGCAACATTTCAGAAATAATCTATAAAATGGTTCAATTTTTGGATATGAATTTTGAAATGCAAAAACGTTGAAACAAATTGAAACAACTGAAACTTTTCGATTCTGAACATGTGGAGGGGGGTTTTAGGGCACAACATAACATGTATTTATTCGGGTGCTATTTAGTTATCAGAAACCTTAAAGAAGAAGCTTATTTGTCTTTGTCTTCAAGCTCGCATAGATTCAAGGAGTTTTTACCTGGTTTCTGCGAATTTGAGTTTATCAGCTTCAAAGTTCTCTTTCTTCCCAAAAAGATAAGGCAGAGGTTCCTCGACGTTGCTAAGAACTGGCTTTAGTTCTCCATCGACGATGAGTTTCTTTGCATATGCTTCGAGAACATCGATAGTGCGCTCATGTGGAGCAGTCTAAATCTTCGCTTGTATCTTTGCTTCGTCTAGGATTGCCTTAAATGTGAAGGGTTCGTTAACAGCTAGTCCAGCGAGAATCTTACGATCGAGCTTGATGTTAGATTAAGCTAAAGCACAGAGGAATTTATTGTAAGGTGTAGAATGTTCTCTTGTAGCAGCGTTGATAGTTTAAATCCATTCTTTTCGGAAAGTACGTCTTCTTGCTTTTCTATCGCGATACGAGTAGATCAGTGCTTTGTCAACACGAGTTGCCATAACACGGATGCATTTCTTAGCTCTCCCATAAAAGCCTTTAGCTAATTCTCTATACTTAGCTCTAGAAAAACCTGTCATGTTGATTAGTTAATAATACTTAAAGTTTGTTTCTTCTCCTTGTTCTAATTCTTTCTTTATCTTTCGAATGATTAAAGACCTAAATAATGGATTTCTTCCTAAGTCTGGGGCAATGAAGCAGAAATGAATTGAATGGGGAGATTGATAAAATTGTACAAAATCAAAAAGATGTAAATTTTTCATAATCAAAGTGCTCTTTTGGTAAGGAAAAATCAATAAAAAAGATAAAACTAAGCACCTTCGAGCCAAAAAAGAATAAATATTTAGATTTGTCAAAATAATTAAAGAAATATTGATTAACAAAGAAAAGAAAGTAGAAGAAAGACAAATGAGTGAATTAGGGTATAAAGTAATCAAACACAACAACTGGCTTGGTTCTTCGTCTTCTGAAGATGAGGAGAAATAATAGAAATTCTAACCAAAAAAGGAATTGAAGAAAAAAGAACTAGAATAAGAATGCGAAACTAAAGAAGAAAAGGAACATTTGAAAGGGAAAGTGCAGTCATATGATGAAGCGATTGCATTAATTGAAAAATATAAAGATAAGAAGCTTTCCTTGAAATTGAAAGCACTTGTGAAAAAAGCTAAGAAGTTGATCAAAGGGAAGAATGCAGAGACAGCAGGTAGTTAAGGAAAAACTGATTAAGAACGATTTAGCAAAGGCAGCAGCATTTTCGACACCAAAAAAGGACAAGTGTTATTTGAACTGCAAAAGAGTTACAAAGGAGATAGTAGATTCAAATTAGATGAGAGATTCGCTGAAGATATCGATGCAGATAAGCTGCCAAACTCAATAAAGTTATTGACAACAGGGATAGACTTCAAGAATTTATCGGATGGAAGTGACACAGAGTTTAAAAGCAATTCGAGAAAGTAAAAGAAGATTGCGAGAAAAGAAGAGAAAAGGATATCGAAAGAGAATAAAGTTGAAAGGGAGAAAGTTGAAGAAAAGAAGGATTCAAGTTTAAAAAGAGGATTTTATGAAATGGAAGAAAATGGAAGTGATAATAATGATGAAGAAGATGAACAAGAAGAATTTTTTGTAAAAAAGGTTATTAATAAGGATGAAGATGATGAAAATAGTTCAGAAGAAGATGATGAAGATGAAGAATAATAAGTTCATGAGGATAACGCATTAATTCCCTAAGACAATCAGCAATAATTTATGACAGAAGAGGAGATATATGGATAGAGATTTAGAGAAAATGATGATAAGGATTTTATCGACTAAGAAGGTTTAGAGTCCGATGTCGATTCAATAGATTTACCTGATGAACTCAATGGATATATAAGAATTCTCTAGGATCTTTTACCAGAAGACAAATTATTCTTTTAAAATAAGCGAAAGAATTTGAAGATTGTGAATAATTCCTTTGCAGGATATGGTACAATGCTAACAAAATAAGAATAAATGGCAGTGGAAAGTAAGAATAAGAAGAAGAAGAAAAGTTAAAAATAAGATGAAAATTAAGAAGAAGATGCTGATGATGATAACTTTGGAGATAAAAAGAAGAATTCTTCCAAAGACGCTGATGAGAACGATGATAAAATAAAAAAAGAAAAGTCATACAATCTCGTGATTCCTAGGTTTGATCCTAGCTAATTCATTGTGAAGAAAGTTATGGAGACTTAAGAAAAAGAGAGAAGTGATAAAATTAAGGAAAAAGAACTTGGAGCAAGTAAAAAGGCTAAGAAAATAACAGTTGAAGCTAAAATAGAAGCAGGTATTGATAAGAAGGCGTAAAATATCATTAAAGCTAATAGTATTTTAGATAAAAATCTTGGGGAACATCAAAAACTTGAAGGGATTACTGTAGTTAAGCGTAAAGCACCCGTTCTTAAAAAACTTAAAATTGATTTAGATAAATGGAAGAATATAATTTAATCATCGATGCAAGCTGACTCAACAAATGAGACGAGTTAGCTTCCATTGGAATAAGAAAAATTGTCTAAGGAAGTTCCCTAGCAGGATGCTTAACAAAAGCAAGTCGTTAAACATTCATAAAATAAATCACAAATAGACAAATAATCAAGTATAAATAATAATAATAGATCATCTACTTTTTCAACAAATCTAGGGTTTCTATTCGCTACTGCTCCAAGTGCTGTTGACCCTTCAAGGAATCAATTTAAGCTGTTTAAATGAGCATTATTTTTAAATGATGGGTTAGGTTAGTTTTGTGTTTATTTCGTATTATTTCATTTCCAATATAAGATCTTTACAATTACTAACCAATCATTTTTACCATTATTTTTCAATACAAAGACATAAAAATATCATAATTTCTTGTTTCTTAATGTTGATTTTACCTCACGAACACAGTGCTGTTTCTACTAATAATTTGAGATTCTTTATGTGAGTAAAAGGGAGTAAAAATGATTCTTAAGGATATTATGAGCGAAATCCTTATGATGAAGATTATAAATTATGTTTATTCTCCGATAACCTACTGGGGGAAGGTTTATCTTTGTTGACTATATTATCTCTTGCTGGCAGTTCTCTCTCTGGTTATTTTGGAATATTTCTTCTCTCAAAACTCTCTGTCAAAATAACTTCTGTTTATATTTTTGTCGTTATTGGTTACAAGTTTCTAGATGACAGTTATTTTTCCGATCTCTAGGAGTTTTCAGTTGAAATTGGTGAAGCAGTTAACGCATAACTTAAGCGAGATTCGCCGAAGTTATTTCCTTATTAAAGCGTTCGCATTCTACTACTCGTTGTCTATGCGTTGTTGTTATTACTTCGACTGCTAATATTGTTGTTTGAGTACATTTCAAAATTATTATTTGTGTTTTTTGTTGGTATTTCTGGTTGATTTTATGTATTTTTGCTATGATTTTGATTTTTCCCATCATCGAGAGCATCATTTTCCGTTTTAAACTCTTCAACAACATCTCCTTCCTCTTTCTCTTGAGACTCAATATTCTAAAATTGACCCTTTATTTAGTCATTTTCATAATTACTTGATCTCACAAGTGAAGACCTAAAAGCAGTTTTAAACTACTCTCTTTTGTAAATCCAGCAATATCTAAAGAATGCTTGAATTAACAGAAGTTTTCTCTCAAACTACGCAGCTGATAATTTTAACGAGTTGTTTGATTCAGATTGCTGCGTGAACATTATCGCAGCTGTTTCTTTCGATTTCACTGTAGAAGATGTTCCTTTACCTGCTTATCCGAATGTCTTAAAATAAGCGAAATTCTCTCCAGTGCCTCCTAAAGATATTTTCCCAGTGCCTCCAAGAGATATTTTCCCCGTACCGTTTAGAGTTCCATGGAAAGATTATTTACCAGAAAAATTGAAAGATGAAGAGGATTGATTGGTTCCATTAATAAGTAACTTTTAATTTTGCATAAGTAATTCATCATTAGTGTGTTCGTTTTCATCTTTTTCATTAATTTAATTGGATATTTTCTTCTAAAAATTCAACGATCTAGCTTATTTATTAAAATCGAATAAGTTCTGTTTATCTCTAGCAACATTATTGCTATTGTCTTAATCCTATCGATAATTCAATTACTTTTCATTTCTATGATCAATACTATACTTTTAATCACTCCATTCTCCTTCTTAAACTCCTTCTCCTTCTTCTTCTTATTCAAAATGTTCATCTCTTTCTTCATAATCTCCTTAATGATCTTCAAATTAGCCTTGCTACCCTGCTGATTCTTCTTTTGAGTTGTTTTCTTTGCAGAATTAACTTCCATAATCTATTTAATTGTAATTCTCATCTTCATGGTAATTAGATTCACTTGGATAATCTTGATACTATTCATCCTAAAGATGCTACAATTAAGGTTGTTATTTTCTTGGAATATCATGAAAAGAGGAATTTTAATTATTTTAAATTAGCTACTGTTATCGTTACTACATATTTGCTCGCCCCATCAAATTTTAGGAATTTCCAGATTGTGTCACTGAATGATTGCACTGCTAAGAAGATTAACTTTCAGAAAGATGAGCTAAGCTATTTTCAGGACAAAGATGCTCTGATTTGTAATTCGAACCAGCAGCAAAACTGTCCTTTCTGGACAAAGATATGTTCGGAAATGGTATCTAATCTAGCCTTAGAATTGTATCAAACTCACCTTCTTCTTCATTCTCCCCAGCCATGTGTCGCGTAGCTTATTTCTTCATAAACTCTTCATCAAGTAATCGTCTTTCGATTTCAAGTTATTGAAGCTTTTATCGTTAAAATAGTAGCTTTTGCTCGTCAGTTTACGGGTAATTTTGCTATGTATGATAAGTTGGAGGTCTATTCATGTAAACTTACTGATTCTAAGATAATCTTTTACAATAAATATTTAAATTAATTCAATTTGATAGCATAAGTTTAAATCTCTTTACTGATTCTGATGGAATGCTTATGCACTAAACATTGCGCCGGGTGTATTTCCATGTGAGTGCAATATCTCTTCTGACAACAATTCACTTTCTAGCTCATATTCAAACCCTGGATGCTGCTAAAGAGTGTTTTAATTATTCGTATTCGTGCTACTTCTCCTCGAACCATGATTATTCCATCCTCCACCTCCAGCTTATTAATTCATCATCCTTGCTTACATCTATTGCTGATGGTATTGCTGCTGCATGAGAAATATTTAATGCTATGAAGGTTATATTTTCGATTATTTTAGCTCTTCACATGTTTGAGTTTATGCTTCACTCACGATTCCTAATTTTAATTTGTACAAACAAGCAAAAATAAATGAATATCCCCTAAAATAAACTTATTTTGGTTATTGTTGTGTTACTAACAGGGTTCTTCAAGATAATGCTAATATTTGGAAGTGTCACACTTGATAGCCTTTGTCTCTTGGATTTCATTAGCGAGTCAGCGAATTATTGTGATTAATTCGAACTCTATTTCGATGAAATTGCCTAACTCTGCTGGAAATCACATGATAATAATAAATTCTACTCTTTGAGTTGCTTAACAACTGCCGCTGCTAGCTCTTCTAATTCATTTTTGTAATTCGATGGGAGAGTCGATTCCCTCGATAATTTTAAGAATCTTTTTTAAGGGAGAAAACTTTCTAAATTGTAGTCTTATGATTCAACGCCTGATATTGACTTTAGGCTGCTTCCTGGCGATTGCTGAGAGAATTAGGTGATTAGTTTTTTAGGACGAAATTGATTTAGATCGTAGTGAGAGGGTTTTGTCTCAGATGATGCTGTGTCTTTGATCCCTGATGTTCTATTATTCTGTTCGCTTGCGATATTCACAAGCTTGTGAAGAAGAGATTGAATTATCTTTTCTTATTAGAATGGGCTAATGTCTTAATTATTTTCCTCTATTTGATGAATATGTCCTTGGATACTCATATCTGCAATACCGAATGTATCTAACTTTGGTTTATCTCTTATGCCCTTTGTTATCGCCACTTAAAGTTATGGCTTGCAAGTAAAACTATCATCATTTTAATGTTCTTTTTTAGGATTCTCATTTGTCGAAAAGAAAGAAGAAGTTTCTTTTTTGCTTTTTTCAGTTGGATGAACAACACTGATATTATGACTCCAATCTGCAGCAGCACTTTAGTAGTACTAGCGGCTGTGATTATGATTATGATGATGATCATCTTCTCCAAAAGGAGAATTTCCAAGCTTTGCGCTATCAAGAATAAGTGATTTGGATGCATCTCCAGCCCTAGAAAAAAAAAGACTTTTTCTAACCAAAATCTTTTCCTTTTTTGTGAATTAACTTACTTTGATGTGTTAGTTGAGCGTAAGTACGCATCCAACTTTGTTGTGTAGGACATATATGGTTTGCAAAGAAAAAGTTAAAGTGATCGTATTTTTGCTGATTTTTTCAAACCCCAAATGAATTTATTTTTTAAATCAAAAAATTAATTGTTTGGTTTGCGACAAACAAGCTAAAAAATTTCAATCAAACTAATAACTTATTGTCCCCCACAGGTTGTTCTCTTAGGTTTGAATTGATAAGTCAAGCGAACCAATCGAATATCTCATTTGAATAATAAATGTAAATCCTTTCTTGTGCAAATTAGAAAATAAATCTGAGCATACTTTTCTCAAAGATCAAAATGAAACATATTTGCTGCCGCTTAGCTGTGTATGAAGCAACATTTAAAGAGTTTAAGTGAATTAAGAACAAGGAAAAGGTAAACTTAGTTAATTGTTTCAAAAGTTTTTTTAAGTTTTTTCAACACTGGTACGATTTTTAGAGATATTTCTCATATTAAGAAGCATTTTATCAAGTAGTTTTGATGAAATTCTTGAAAACAAGTACTTTTGTGAAAAATCATGAACTTCTATTCTCAATTCACAATATTTGCTTTACTAAACTCGTTTTAACTTTGGTTTTTTTGTTAATTATTGTAATATTTAACATTTTTATTTGAATGCATTTCTTTTCTTAAAACTGAAGCTTGTTGAATCTCTCACGAATTACATTTGAAAATCACATGCAAGATGTTGAGTTAATAATATGGCAAGACATTTTGAGATTTCTTAATTCCATTTACAAATGAACATACTTAAAATGGTATCACAATCTTTTCTTCATGTCTTCAATTGTTTCTTTAATCTTATCGCATTCTCTTTCTATCGTTTGCAGCTTAGAAAATAACAATTCTTTATCTTTAAGAATCTATTTGAGATCTGCTTCTTTGCCTTTAACAGCTGTGCTCAGCTGAATAAGCTGTAAATCTGATTGATCCTTTCTAGATTTGGCTTCTTATACTTATGAACTCACTTCAATAACCATTTGACGCATTGAATTGATTTAAGTCTCTCTCACATTGATTCCTCTCTCTAATCTGTCAATTTAAGCTACTAACTCTTTCTCTTCTTCTCTCACTTCGCTATCGCCTTTATTTATCATTAAAAGGAAGTACGAATCGCTTATTGTTGTCGTTTTGTGATTCTTGTTGATAAAAAAGAAATTGATCTTTCAAATATATCTTAGTTTCTTTAATAAGAAATGCGAATATTTTTAAAGTTCTCCCTCAATTATTTGATCATTAATTCATTTCTTCTGAATAGATGGATTGTGTTAATATCTATGAAAATACATTCCCATTCATAAATCTAATAAACAAACTATTAATTATTTTTGTAAAAAAAAAATAAAAAAAAGGCTGTCGACACTGGGACTTCCCAAGCGGTCCCCCACCTTAGTACTAACCCAGCCTTAAGGCGCTTAACTTCGGAGTTCGAATGGGATCCGGTGTGTTCACCTTAGTATGGCCGAC
>Ga0302271_10003589_pt1 | contig 12997 bp, 7 predicted proteins | sample III_Bog_N1_1_FD_198767 | JGI IMG/M metagenome (GOLD analysis project Ga0302271, IMG submission 198767) | Peat permafrost microbial communities from Stordalen Mire near Abisko, Sweden - III_Bog_N1_1 | ecosystem: Environmental > Terrestrial > Soil > Wetlands > Peat | place: Sweden: Abisko... | reverse complement strand
GTGTTGATTTATTCTCGCTGTAAGATTTCCTTGTCCTTAATTGTTTCAAAATGAAAATAACAATTTCAAGCTCATAATCAGTTAAGAGGGAACACAATTAGTTATTAGTATATTTTTGTTAAAAAACTGAAAAAAATTAGCAATAAAAAAAAACAAGCTTTTCAATATTGAATGGAGAATTAGATTTCTACATTTGTTTTAGAATCTTATTAATTAATATTTTATTAGGAATATACATTCATTTTAAGCAACTTCATAAACTAGATAAGAATAAGCAAACATTTAATTTAATTTAATCTGCCGAAAATAAATCAGTTTACTTAAAGAGAGTTTTAGATTTCATTGTTGTGCTGGTTACTTTTAAATTATTTACCTTTATTACAAATCAGAAATCAAAAACTAATTCGATTTGTATTTGTTACACTTTTTAAACTGTTAATGATTGCTGCTGAAATAATAATAATAATAATAATAATAAAATAAATGATATTTCAAAACTAATGAGCCAATCAAATGAATTTGTTTCATTCGATTAACTCAAAATCGATGAGTATATTATCTGTGCTTTCTGTATTAATCTTAGCATTGATTTGACATCAGTTTAGATTTAGAAATTTTGAAGTCTATTTACTCTGAAAAAAGATAAATTTTTTGGCTCGAAAATTATGTGTCTGCATATGCTTGGGAATGAAGAGCATTGATGCGCGACGAGAAATCAAATTAACAAAACAAAACAAAAAAACACAGCAAACCTAAAGTTAATAAATAATCACACTCATAAATTATCGTCCAAAAGATTGAGGTGCTCAAAGGAGGGGGGTCTAACGTAAGGGGACCAAATAGCATAACCAAAAGGAAACGCAAAAAAACCATAGACTCTCTTTATTTCTGGATCTCGATCTATCAATTGCCGAAAAAGTACTTCTTGATAGCAGCTCCACTTGCAATCTCAGTTCTACGTATTTTTACCCCAAGAGACACACTTTTCTAAAATAAATCCTTTTTTTCTGAGAACTCGGTTATGGAGAATGTCGCAAAGAAAATGAATTTCCCATAACAAAGCTCAAGATCTAATTTGGATGAGATAATTGATCCAAAATCTAAAAATACCAAAGATCAGTAAAGTATATTTGTTTGAGATTATTCTTAGTTTTATTGTTGCAATTGTTGATATTTTGCTTGGAAATATATTCACACACACACATTACAGAGTGAAGATACTTGTCAATAGTACTTAGAGTGAGTCATAATAATCGAAAATCACAGCCAGTGGGAGCTTAAAAGAAGCTGAAGCTAGATAAAGTGAAGAGTAGATATTGAAAGTCGGTGACAAACGGATTCGTGTTAGTGAACTGAAACGTGTAGGAGTTTTAGGTAATGGATCTTCAGGTGTGGTTGAGAAAGCCATTCATGAATAAACTGGGATTGTTCTGGGAATAAAGTGTATACCCCTTCGATCGGATGAGCAGTTTAGGAAATAATTGGACTAAGAAATCAACACCCTTGTGCAGTGCAATTCAGAGAGTATTGTTAAATGCTATGGAGCGTATATTCAGAAATGTACAATAAATATTGCTCTGGAATACATGGATCTAGGCACTGTGCATGATCTTATTGCGAAAGTTGGACCACTTCCTGAACATATTCTTGCGATTCTAGCAATTTAGGTAAACTAAAAATAAAGAAAAGAGTAATTTTCATCCTAGAGACACACTTTTCTTGTTGTTTTTGGTATTCTTTACAGGTTTTACAGGGATTAGACTACATTCACAACTAAGCTCACGTGATCCACAGGGATATTAAACCATCTAACTTGCTATTAAACAGCAGAGGTCAAGTAAAAATCGCTGATTTCGGTGTCTCTGCAAATGCTGAGAGTGCAAATGAAACTAAGAATTGGGCTGGAACATAAATGTACATGTCTCCTGAGCGGTTCTTCAGTTAGGTTTACTCGTTCAACACAGATATTTGGTCGTTAGGATTAACTATCTGTGAGTGCGCCCTAGGTGCGTATCCTTATTCCAATCCTCATGAAGAAGGTAAAGAAGACATGTTCACGATATCTATGCTTACGGAGCAGCTGAACTCAAAGCCAAACCCAAAATTACCGGAATATTTCTCCACTGAAATGAAAGACTTTGTTTCACTTTGCTTTAAAAAATCTCCCCTCGAGAGACCCCAATCCAAAGATCTACTTGTAAATTAACTAATTCATTTTTATCCTTAAACTTCTACCTTAATTATGTTTTCAACTTACTTTTTTGAAAACTCCTAAAAAAAGGAGCATCAAATGGTGAAGAAATTCAGTAAATTAGGTTCAGCTGATTTTGAAGAATGGATTCATTCTAAAAATATCAAAAGTGAATTTGTCCCAACTTTTTCAAAAGCATTGGAGCATTACTCAACTGTTGCTAGATCATTACAGTCTTCTGCATCATCCTCATCTTCTATAAACTCTTCTAATCTTCCTTCAGTCCCTCCTTTAGGTTAAGAACTCGCTCCGGATAAATCCAATATTGAAAGACTTAACTCAAATCAAAATTCTTGCAAATCACCATAAGGAGCTAGTAATACTGCAAATGCTATGAATTCTGGTTCAAATTAAGCATAAATAAATCCAAATACCCATTCTTAAGGGCTTGTACTTGACTCAGCATCAAGTTCTTAGCTTAAACCATCCAAATCAAATGAGAAAATTACACTAAAATATTCATAATAATAAACTGTAAAACCCATTAACAAGAGTACAACACAGCAATTCGATTCTAAGACGAGTATAATTTTAGGAGATAATCAGTCTGAATCAAGAATCAAAGAAGAAGTATCCAGATATGTTGATATTGAGAGTGCAAATCTTCGATAGTTAATTTCAACTTATGTCGAAGAAAGTTTAATTGACAGTTTCATAATTGGAATAAAATCACGAGTTAAGCAGAGAATCTTCGATTAGCTTCCATAGATGATTCAAAGAGAGTTCAAATCTTCACTTGACTAGGCGTTCTTGGGTATTTCAAATTAAATACTTTCTGTTGCGTTTGAAGGAGAACATAATAATAATATGAATAGCAATATTTCTAAACCAGTATGTTCCATTTGCATGCAGAATTCAGATAAATAAAGTTAGCTTTATCCTCCCTAGCAGTCATAATAGTAATGCCCTTGTATGCAACATAATACAGGTTTGAACTCTAAACTGAGCAACAATTATTAGAATCAAGCATCTTAGAATCAAAAATAAACAAAAACTATCTTCTCAAATGATCCTAACAAAACGAATGACTTTGAACTCAGTAAAGCTATTCACAGACAACTCGATGGATAGAAGATACAGAATATTTCAAAAGAAATAGAAGACAAAGATAATTTTGTTAGCTCTTCTTCCTTTTGTACTAATGGTAGCTCTCCTAAACCAGAGCAAAAAAAGAACAATGATAGTCTAAATCAGCAAAGTAATATTGGTAACCATTCTGAGGATGCTTGAAAGAGATTAATTTTTATTTATGTCAGATTGTTTTAGATTTGGAATACTAACTAAGGCAAATAACCTTTTTATCAAGCTAAAAAATAAAAAAATACATTTTTTGAGTGTGTGTGTGTGTGTGTGTGTGTTGACATGAAAAGAACTTAGATATTTCAATATGTAAAATAAAAAAATTAAAATACCAGATTTAGATTGAGAGTGAGAAATCTTCATTTGGTAATTATTAGAACTCCAAAAATCACGATAAAGTTACATTCTGCAAGATTCTGGAACAAATTTCTAATTTTTAGATTAAATCTTGCAACATGAAGAGTCAATCTTATGCTATTCATTTCTGCAACAAATATTTTTCCGTCTTTCAATTTTATTTAAAAATGAATGTATTTTTTATTTAATCATATGTTTGATTTATGTGCTGTGTTTTATTATCCAAAAGGGTTAGATGCGATACCAAATTGTTATTTTTTCCTTTTTATTTTTTTCAATTAATTAAAAAAATATCCCCTTTAAATAAAAAGCAATTTGATTACAAAAGAAATCGAAACAAGATAATAATAGTAATACAAAAACTGTCTCTCTTTGTTTGTAGAAGTGACTAGCTCACTTATTTCTGATATGCTACCGCAGAGACAGAACATGCTGCACAATCGATCAGAGAGTGTTGGAAGAGTAGAGGAAACTCAATAAAAATCAGATAGATTTTTATAATAGTAGTTTAACAGTTCCTAAAATCCAAGAATTACTATATCATTGCATTACACACCCGAATTATCGACTTCCACAGGTACATTGAATCCTGTGAGCTCATCTTAGAGCTTTGCTTTTCCAGAGAGCACGAATTCTTTTTAAAATCATCCTGCTTTTGAAGAAAACAGCTAAGTTCAGTAAAATGAAGAACGAAATGGATAAAATAGCTAAAGATAAAGGTTCAGCTCGATTTCGTAGTTCAATTAGAATCAAAGTAGGTCAAACATGGGATAACAAGAAACAGGAAGTAAATAAGAATAAACTAACGGATAATAAATTCTAGATAACAAATCAAAGCGACCTTCTCATTGTCATTCATCGTAGTATGCCAAGAAGATTAACATAAAAGGGCCAGCAACGCTAATGCCTTTGCCAAAACAAAGTAACTTAGCTTTCCATTGCTTAAGTAAGATCACTGAAAAAAGCTCAAAAAAGGGAATAATTTCGTTAAACCTTCCTCTTAGTTTACCTAGAACTTCAAAGGAAAAAGAGCATTCCGCTGGGTAGACAAGTACGATAGAGGATAAGTTGATGTATTAAAAGTACAACATTGCTGTGAGAAATGCAGGAAATGTTTAAACAAATTTAGGTCCAAAAATATCCAGCGATATTTAGAAACCACATAGGAAAATCCGTGAGGCACTCCTCAACAAACTCTTGGCTATGAAAAATGAGAAAGTAGGAGATGATGATAAGAAATCACTGGAAAGCAAAGTTCCTAAGATATTAATTGAAAAGTCACCAGATGAAAGCAATACCCATGAAGAGAGATTGCTTGTAAAGGTTAATAATAATAGAATGAATATTGGAAGTGTTGCTAAAGAATAATGGAAGATATCTTCAAGTAATTCTTAGCATAAAAGAGCTTCTGTGTCTACATAGAGTTCGTTAGCAAAACAACAAATAGACTTAACAGATGAGAAACTGTATTATTTCACTCGAGGCTAACGCTAAAGTAGTGATCATATTCTCTCCAGAAGTAGCTAGATAATCTCTTCCAAGTAGGACTCTCAGCTTTTGAGTTCATAGATTGATTGTGTGAATACAAATAACGAACGATAAAAGAAAAATAATAATAAGGCTGCATCGAATATTGCAAGAATTGCTGGGAATTCTTCTAAAGAAGAAAGAAATATCTCCAACAATAACAATACTTCTGCGAATGTCGCATCGAATCTCCAGTTGAAACAGCGATTGTTTGGCTAATCTGTGAATTTTAGTCTGAAAAGTTCCTTCATGGAGGATTCAAGAAGTTCGTAGCAATCAAACCATCAACATTTACAGCGCGCAAGATAGAAACTGCATGCATCAAACGCCTTTGGATTTCATAGCTCTTAACCAGATGCTTCATCACTGCAAGAACGAGTAAAGAAGCGATCTTCCTTAGGTCATATTGATAATTTAACTTAAGATGACAACTTCAGCTTTACAAATCAAAGTAACAGAAGAACATAAAAATAAATACTTTCAAGAACAAACAACGAAGCAACGCCCACCTGCTGGTGGTCTTCATTAGAAAGAAAGTTAAATCTGTCTTTAGATAAAAATACAGGAAAAGAATAAATCCAAGAATACTAATTGCCAAAATAAGATAAACTTCAAATACATTTTGAAGATACTAAGAATAATAACAGCAGCACAACAGATGGGTAGCTTTCTAAAGAAAAAGCAGAAGAAAACAATGAAGATAAGTTTAAAGATATTATTAGTTAACCTCTTTCAGGGGGGTTAATTAACAGTGAATACACTAAAGAAGAAGAATTCAATTAAATCTAGAGACTTAAATAACATAAATACCTCCCTTTGACAATAAAAAAAGTCATCGAATAACCCTATTTCTTAACGATGAAGATCATATCAAACGGCTTGCTGCATAGAGATCCACATGGACCACTTATCACAGCAACAGAGTAGGATATTGTGAGTTTATTTTAAAGATTATTAGAAGCACAATAATCTGTGACGACAAACAACGCTGATCCGTTTAGAAAGATCTTATCTTCTCCTGGTGAAATAGCCAAGAGAATTGAAAGCAAACTGAATGAAATAACAACGGCTATTCTTGCAATTGACAAAGCAAAAAATGGTGATCCTAAATTATCTCGAGTTGCAAACCATTTCTTTGATGCGTTCAGTTATCTGAAATTTATATTTTTCTCAACGGAAACTTCTTATCTTAATAATAGCATTGCCAACTGTCTAAATAGTCTTGCCAACAGCAATAACAGTAGATAACTACCTTTGTTGACGTATTTGAGTCCAAACTAATTGAGATTGAGATTGTATCATAATAATTTTTCAAAATTTTTTCTGCCATAAGATTTTTTAGTTCTCGTAGAATATGTCATTTTCGCAGATCTAGATGGAATCCGTATGAAAGCGGAAGGATTCCTTCATAGATTTATCTAAAATAGGTTAGCAGGTATGTCTGAAAATATGGAATAAACTGTGAAAAAGATATTTGATATTGAGCAGGAGTATTTGTTTGCGAAGTAAGCTCATCATAGAATGAAGGAAATATTCTAGATTAAGACTCCAACTTTTGATAGGGCTACGACGAACTCGCATGCACCTGAGATATATGAGAATCTTAAGAAAATATAAACGAAATCAGCACATGATAAATCAGATTCATTATTTTAAGTAAATTCACTGATGGATGCACTCACGAATAATCTCAGCAGGAATTTAAAAAAATATTAAGTTAGCTCACCGTATTCTGCTGATATTGATCCAAATATTAAGAAGGAAATAGTCGAAATGTATAATACTACACATAAATATTACAGTTGACATAATATTTCAAAACATGGAAAAAATAAAGAGAGGAATGAGAGAGAGAAAAAATTAAAAATAATTGAATTATTACAATTATTAGATTTGTTATTTCTAATCATAAAATAGTCTATTAACGATTAGAGTCGTTGTGTTTGTTCTATTGTTTTTTAGTTAAAAAATTCAAAAATTAACTTAGCTTGGTGTTTTGTGTTTTTATCTTGAATTTTCAATCTAAAGATTAATAAATCAAATGTCGTTTTTGGAATCCCTTACAAGATCTACTTGTCTGTTTCAAAAATTCAAGCTCGAATCAATTTAAGTAACGATTCTACCTTGAATTTTAATAATAACCCATAAACCAATCAATCATTTTCCATCACAAGTCCAAACCCAATTTATTTGATATGATAAGTAGTACCCCACAAGGTAATATTTCAAGCTTAGTAAATTTGATTATTATTTCAATCACTCACAATAAGTAGAACTATTACTACCTATGAGTTAGCTTCAAAAAGCTAAACAATCCAGTATGTTTAAGAGCATAGCTCCATAATTTTCCCCTCCTTTGTTTTCTTCAATGAAGAAAACTGCAAGATCTACTCTTCGTTCTCAAGTATCTCCTTTACGTAAAAAGATTGGATTCTCTGAGATGTGCGAACAAGAACAGCAATTCAAAACCAATAATGACTGTCATCCCTAGCTATAAACTCAAAGAAGTTCCAGTAATTATGGCTCAATAGCAAATTTCGGCTCTGAATGCTTTCCAGCTAAACTTGATTTATCCTAAACTCAATATTCTCCTCCATTAGGCTCGAGTAGATTATCCACTACTGTCGATGAAGAGTTTTCACCTCGAGGTGATTCATCTTCTCCATTTTTCTTGAACATTTCTGATTCTATTAAATCTTCTCAAAGAGCAGAAACAGACAGAACACATAGACCTCATAAAATTTTCCATAAAACTTCATTGAAACAATCCCTCTCTCCTTCCTAATCTGAGACAAAATTCTCATAAATTCATCTACCAAACTAGCTTAAGACTTCAAAGACAAATCCGAACATACCTCACAGGAGTATTTCCATTATGTCTTCTAGCTTGATTCCTTCAAAAACTTGTCAAGGTATATTCTTCGATTAAGGCACGAACAACAGCATCAAAAGTAATATTAGCATAGCTGCAAAAGGAAAACTGAGTCTCATGAGTAACAAAAATCTCAAAGAAAAGAAAAAGACTCCATTTTCGAAAGAATGCGCTGAACTACGAGAGAATCTTCTTCAATTATCGAAATAGATAGGAAGCAAATCGTAGTTCTTCAACAATATTAGCAAGATCTTAGAGACGAAATCAGCTCACTTGAAATAATCTATCTTAGTACCCGATTAAAAAGAAGTTTAAATGGACGCAGCTTCAATAGACAGAGCGCTAGTTGAAGCTGTAGCTAGCATTCAACCTAGGGGCTCTCAGATGGCTTAGAAAATTTTAGTTTAGAATCTCTTAAGAGAACTGCAAATTGTTGGCAGAGAAATATTTGAATAATCCATGAATTAATCTAAATTGAATATTGCAGTGCTAGCTGAGTAAATCCGCTATGAACGTGATGAAGTGGACCTCCTTGCAGCGCGGCTAACTAGAAAACATTTCCCAAATTTTCAAAAAAAAACAGAAATTCAGTGCACTTTTACGTTTAACTCAATGCCAGTGACTTATGCAACTGAGAAATTCAGTTTAGCAGAGAATAAATTTGGGTTATTTCCATTCATTTCTGTTGAAGGAAAGCATGTGAGTTCGGAAATCGGGAAAGCTGTCTGCAAGCTTAAAGAAGTGCCTTATTAATTTGTTAATCCATATCCGAATATATTCTCTTGAAGGGAATAAAAACACAGCAACACAAAAAAGGAATGGCAGAAATTGTGAAAAACATGAGAAACTAAATGTAATCTTTTTCTGTATTGAAAGTGTTTAGCTTGTATGTGACTGTCTGTGGGAGGGAGAGTAAATCGATGTATTATTGTTTTGGATTATTAAAAATAGAGCAAATTAAAGTATTTTGGGGGGGAGATTTTGTATCATTTTTCAAATATAATTAGTGATTGGAAATTGATATCTGTGTAGATATGGTATCGCTGCTTGGGAGATTGTCTAGATTGAATAATTTTACGATTAAAACTTAACTGCGATGTGAAAGAAAGTATTATTATTAATCAGGATATTGATTTTTTATTGGTTAAGAGAGAAATTCATTATTAAACAAGTATTTCAAAAAGAGAAAACAAAAAGATGTTTGGGAGCTACTTTACAAACAATAATACCACAAACTTAGCGAATAATAACCCTTTCAAGCCTTTCTCTATATCGAATCACAATGGAGCAGCTGCAGGAGGAGGAGGAGCAGGAGGTGGTATTTTTGGCTCTAGAAGGTAAAGTAATGGGCACAAAAACTCTGAATAATAATAAGCATCATCCAGAGAGGACACCCTTCGATTTATATAAGCTGAAGCATCTTCTCTTAGAAACACCTCTCGCAAGAACTCTCAGGAGATACGCTCGGGTTATAGCAGCAACTAAAATGGGCAGATTCCTTTTCTTCTTTCAGAAGATAAACAAGAATCTCTTAGAGCTTCATTTTTGAACTAAAAATATGCTAATAGCTCCAAGCAACTCTCAGACAACAACGCCTATCTTCATCGTTGTTAATTATTTTGATACTTTTATTGAGTTTTTTTACTTAAAATGCCTTATTTTATTCTCATCAGCTTCCTAAGGACATGCTCAGCCTATTTCGTCCACGAATATCTTCTTCGCAAAACATCCAAATTCAGCAGGAATCGATTTCAAAGTTCTCACCAAAAAAATGAAAGAATGTAAGCTTTTCCTTTGGTTAATGCGCTAAGTGTATGACAAATTACAAAGATTTCAAAACAAATTAAAATGAGGAAAAGATTTGAATAATAATAAAAGTATGATGACAAAAAGCACTTTGAAATAAATTTACAAAAGATGATTTCTTGAAATATTTAACTCTTTTTCAAACCTAACTGAATATCTGTTAGGAATTCTAAGCGGGATACTACATAAATAATATCAAATTTTATCTATTATTTACTTTCAATTTTCCCTTCTGACCTTCTGAGCTCTGAAATGCTGAAATCACACTCAATATTTCCAAGAATCCAAGCAGTGGTGTTGTATTTTTTCGATTGATTTAAGGTGAAAGATTATTATTTGACTACTGCTTACACTCTTATTTTTAATTATCCAAGAATTTGTGTCTCCTCCCTCCCCCCCCCCCCCCCCCAAATTAAACATCATAATCATAATTAATCAACATACCTTAATTCTTCAATTTACTTTAAAATAGGTCAGCTGCTTAACCAACACAATTAGAAACCTTTCACAGTTGGAAATTACCCTTCATCAGCGAGTAAACCATTAATAGAATAATAATCTAGCCAACTGAGAAGTTCTTCTACTTAGCATCTCTACGGCAGTTATCCGTAACCTGCAATTCATTCTGGCATGATTACAGGAAACGAATCCGAATGCCCTTATCTGGAGAGATAAAACTCGATTCCTGGAATATTTTCATCAGCTCCTCAATAGGTTATCTCAGATTAAAATAACAATAATGGAAATTCTGGTAGTGGTGAACAGTAGTAAACTGAAGGGATAATCTAAGAAAAGGAGAATGATAAATATTTTTTTTCTAATTTCAACAATTCCAAGAAAGCAACAAGAATCTCTACCTTAGAACAAAGTGAATCTCGATAAGAATAAACAAAATTAAAAAGCCTTGCAAAGAGTATGCATCAAAAAGCTTCTACGACTAACTCCTAATTTGGACTTGCTGATTCAGTACACTTAGCGGAGATGCCTTCGTAGAGTTCAATGATGTTTAGCAGTGCGTAAAAATCAAAGAATAATTTTAAAACAGAACAAGGTAAAAGAATAAATTTATTATTATTTCAGTAATTTTTAATGTGTTTTGTCCTTCTTTTTTGTTGGTTTCTAGGTGAGTAATCTATGGATATTCTCTTTTCTTCTCATAAATCTCCAAGTTAATAGAAATTAAATGAGTTTTTTGGTGCGAAATAACAACAACAAATTACATATTCAGTCTCACCATCTTAACGGAATTCTCAGCATGAAGAAGCAATTTCCCCTCAGAAACAAACGAATAATTTATCATCTCCTATTCCAAAACATCCTATGAGTTAGCTTTATTCATCACAAGGATCAAATCACATAATAGCTTAAACCTCAACAAATGGAATACCTTCTAACTCTGGAGTCAATTTAAACAGTCCAACATTGTCATCCCCTCAATCAGCTGTAAAACTCATCTAACCTTCTGAATCGCAACAGCAATAACACCCTCTCTTCGTGTCCTCATCTAATATAACAAGAACTAAAGCACATTCTTAATAGTAAACAAATGTAAACCCAAGTGGATCATTGTAAAACTCTTTTTTAGGTTCTCAAGAGAAATAATCTGAAGATAGAATCCAACACTTTTTTGCACGTGAAGAGAGTGCTTAGCCTTCAAAGTTAAACAGTTCTAAAAAGATGTTTCTATCCCCTTCGTAGGAGAATAAATCGATTGGAAACAACTCAAATCTAGCTGGTTCGATCATTAATTTAAAGAAAAAGAAAAAATCTCCTGAAATGCAGACTCTGCAGACACAACAAGCCCAAAGGACTTAGTAATCTTCATCTGTTCCTATGTCGACATAAAATCTAGAAACAGAAATATCTCCGTATTATCTGCATTGTTAATATGTACCTAACAGTACTTAGATACAGCAGGAAATGCAAATGTTAAGGATGGAAGTGTTCAAGCTAAAAAACTAAAATCAAGTGTTAGCAATGAAAACAGAGACTCTCGAGAAAGAGAAGAAACATTACAAAGACTTATCTTTCCGAAAGCAATAAGAATGTGATCAGCTGTAAGATTAACTCGCACATGTCAGTTTAGTCTTAGAGACACTCAAAAATGCACCGAATAATTGTAGATAATCAAGTAATTCTGCGTAGAAATAAAACTCATAATAATTGTAAGAATTAGAAAAGCAAAAGTAGTCTCAATAGCAATTCTCAGAATAGAAGTAATAGTAGCAGATGGTAATAGCAAAAGGTTGTTAATAATTTGAGACACCTCGCTAAGGTTAAGGAGAATATCCAAAGAATGGAAATACCCTATCAACAGGATTGATGAATAAAAATATTTCAAATAATTATTCGTCTAAAAACAATAACAATAGTAATATTGGTTACTGTAGGCAACTAATTTTGAACAATAATAATAACAATCAATAACAGACAGAGATTGTGAGACATAATTCATAAAACAACAACAATAGTGAGCATATGTATTCTACTTTAAATAATACTTAACACTAGCAGCAGCAAGCATAATAGTCTTAATAATCGCAATTAGTTGTTTAATAGCTGTAGATTAGTGAAAAACACTATGAATTAGCACCACATATTGAGCAAAATGATTCTAGAACCTTATCCACTGAATCTTTTAATAATCTTTCCCCTAGGGGTAGAAATCTAAGTAATGATGAAATCGATGGGAAAAGTCATTAAAATCTCTCTCCGATTATTGGCTAACATGAGCGAAGTGAGTTTGTTAGTCATTCTATTTTAGATGACATACCAACATCTAGTTATTAATACCCTAATGTAGTGAGTTAGAAGCAGAATTTACAAAATATGCAGCAATAATTCGATTAGCTTCAAAGATTCCCTGATTTTATACAAGAGATTCAAGATATCAAACTATGAAGATACAAGTTAACTTTTGGATTCTAAGTACCTCAGAAAAGGGAATGAATTAAAAATAGAGTAATCTTCACTCGGGAGAAAACAGCATGAATTCTAATAATTCTTCACCAGAATCAGACTTTTTACCAGCATCATTATCATCATCAGACTTAGATCAATTTTTGACAAAATAATTATTTTATTTTTTTTCCCAATAAATCTTA
>Ga0302271_10003587_pt1 | contig 13004 bp, 9 predicted proteins | sample III_Bog_N1_1_FD_198767 | JGI IMG/M metagenome (GOLD analysis project Ga0302271, IMG submission 198767) | Peat permafrost microbial communities from Stordalen Mire near Abisko, Sweden - III_Bog_N1_1 | ecosystem: Environmental > Terrestrial > Soil > Wetlands > Peat | place: Sweden: Abisko... | reverse complement strand
ATCATTTTATGATTATGCAGGAAACCTTGTCGGGACGACCCAGAAAAAAACTTTTGCCGATGTTCCAGTTAAAGGTCAGGAGAAAATAAAAGCCGAATACAAAGATTATACAATTGGCGATGTTATCTTCTACGATGATAACGAATTGAACGATACTGATATGATCCTTTGGGGATTACAATTTGATGACAGGGACCTTTATTTTGTTGAACTGACAAAAGGAGCCAGCAAAATTATTGTCCAGGTTGATGCAGAGGCGAGAGTATCTTTCTTTAAGAAATTATTGTAATTATTAAATCAGTCAAACAAAGAGAAGGACACCTAAGACATTATAAGGTGTCCTTTTTTTGATATATTTGCTTCTTAATAACAATATGATCTAATAAGTTAGCCCGGGGAGTGAGGTTCACTTCGGTCCGGACATCAGTTCTTTTACTTTCCTGATATCAACCTCAATCTTAGGATTAAATGATTCACTATTCATATAATTCAATACAGAAATTAAAAGTTGTTTTGACACAGGTCTCTCATCAGTAATTGTTTTCAGATTTATGCTGCAAACTAACAGTTTTCCGCCACTTGATTTTGTTTCAAATGCCAGTGCCAGACGTCTGTTCTCAAACCACGTATCGATAGGTTGAATCAAAGGTTTAAAATTTGCCGGGAAACCATCAATTATCATTGCCTGAGAATGAGTTACCGGGTCCCACCATTGCCAGTTTGAGTGAAACTCAGTCGGGAAATCCATGAAAACAGGATTGTCAGGATCACAAAGAATTCCCAGAGTATGAGGCGGTTGGTTTCTTGTCCATGCCGTATTCCAGAAGACAGTTGAAAAACCGATTGCTATCTTTGCTCCCCTATCTTTCCCTATTTTTCCATAGTTGAGTAACAATACAGAGCCTCCCTTTTTCAGGGCTAGTTCCGCTTCATTATCAAGTTTGTCAGTTACCAATACTGTCCCGTTAGTAATATTTTGTGCTGCAGGATATACCCAGAAATCCCATTTATTAATAAATGGTGAGTTGGTTAAGATAACTTCAAAAGTAAGCTTCTGTGCTTTTTTCAGATCCGACAGATCCATCTGGTATATCCCTATATCTGAGCAATTACCAATTTCTATCTTATTCTTGGTAAATATTTCTTTATGGATTATTTTCCCTTTTTGATCCGTAACCTGACAAATAATTGCAGCATTTTCAATTGGCTTTTCACCGAAATGTGCTATTTCAACAGAGGCTTTAAACAACTCATTATTACGGTAGACCAGTTTTGGGATCCTAGCCAGCGGAACTGTTTTATTACAAAACATCCGGAATTCTTCAGCTGTTATATATCCTTTGGATTTGAAAAAAGGATTAAGTACTCCAACCAGGGCTGTTCCCTGCCCGGGAAAATCATGCAGCTGGAGCAGGTGAAAACCTGCATACCCGGGAGTACGAAGAGCAGCTTCAATTTCAGCCTTATAACATAATGCCTGTAACTTCCCTGATGCCATTAAGAAAGCTTCTGCCTGATCTCCCATATTATTTTCTGTAAGTGATTCTTTGAAAATCTCAAAATTCGTAGGCTTAAGAACACCTGTATATTCTGACATTTCATTAAAGTCCGGGTAGACGCACCATTGTCCAATTTCATGACCAACAGTGGGAATAATATATTTTGAAACAATATCGTGGTAGTCAAACATCGTTTGTGGAGCCTCCCGGTTTATTATGCTGTTTAATCCTTCGCCCCAGCGCTGAATCCTGGGTTCAGGATTAAGGTTGTAGTCATTTTCAGGGATCACAGGCCACCCTGCTGCCGATGTATATACTCGACGGTTATCTTTTGATTTCCAGTAAGTAAGAAGCTTACCCAGATATTCATTCTGGTGAGAACCAGCCGGTTCGTTTCCATAAGCCAGCATGCAGAAAGAAGGGTGATTTCCATAGGCGGCAAGTATTTTATCCCCCTCCCTGTAAATATAGTCGTCAATAACTCCTCCATCGCCTATTGATGTTCCTGAATTTGCCCACGAAGAACACTCAATCTGAAAATACATTCCAAGTCTGTCTCCGGCAACGAAGGCAGCTTCCGGTGGGCACCACGAATGAAACCGAACAGTATTCAATCCGTAATCCTTAAATGTCTGAAGTACTTTCATCCATGAATTAATAGCAGTTGGCGGATATCCTGTAAGAGGGAAAATACAACATTCCAGTGTACCCCGGAGGAATGTCTGTTGACCATTCACTTCAAAGCGTGTCCCCCTCGTTTTAAACTCCCGCATACCGAAATATGTTGACTTAGTATCGATTATCTCATCTTTCAAACTCATGAGATTAACCGATAGTTTATATAATGAGGGTTTGAATTCGCTCCATAGCTGAACTTTATCTCCCATCGGATAGTCTATAACAAGTTGAAGTTCATTCGAATCAGTACCAGCCGGAACTTTGACACTTTTCACATTGTGAGAAACAGCCGAATCAGCACTTTCAGCGTGGATTTCAATATTTCCCTTAAACGGAACCTTCATATTGTTGGATAATGCAACAATTATCTTCGCCTTTTTTCCCTGAATATCGGGATAGACACTGATGTCCTTGATAAAAATAGGGGAAGTAGCTCTAAGACTTATGTCTCCAACAATCCCGTTCCAGTTTGACTGGGTATGGTCCGTAATACTATGAGAATTTATACCAACTGGTATAATAACACGATTATCAATACGAATACTTATAAGATTTTTGCCCCTTGTAAGAAGAGGAGTGATATCAAACTGATGTGGAACAGCAAGACTATTTTCGATACCTGCTTTCTTTCCATTGACAAACACTGTAGATTCCCAATGAGGACGTTCAAGATAAAGCGTAATATTTTCCCCATCCCAATCCGATGGAATATCAACTTCTTTCTGGTACCAGGCTACTCCTTTAAAATATTTCACCGGTTTCAGCCAGAATGGTATTTTGATATTTCCCGGCTGACGGTACTTTTCATATTTTTTATCGGTGAAATATGATCTGTCAACGATTTCCCCAGTCCAGTCTGTTTTCAAAGTAACCTCATCACCCTTCCCATTTTCTGCCATTGAACCGGGAAGTTGGACTGTCTCAATAGCGAGCTCATTATACCACTTATTTTGAATTCCCTCGTCAAGAGAATCGATTCGGAATTTCCATTCCCCCGCAAGAGATATGCTCTTCCTTATATCTGCATTCTGGCTTCGGCATCCGGCAATCAGAAGAAAAAGAACTAATAATTTTTTCATTTTGCTTCCTGAATTGAAAACCTTTTTGAAATCTGATTATGAGTATGTAACTTATCTTGGCATTTTCATTTTATCATATCTTGCTCAATCTGTTCGAGGGATTTTCCTTTTGTTTCAGGAAGTTTCTTAAGAATAAACAGGAACCCGAGCAAACATATAATTCCATAAAGCCAGAATGTTCCTGAAGCTTTTAGCAACTTGTTCAGTAATGGAAATGTATAAGTCAGAATGAAACATGCAGCCCATAATGAAAAAGTAGCTATCGACATTGCAGTTCCACGGAACCTGTTTGGGAAAATTTCTGAGAGTATTACCCATGTTACTGGGGCGAGTGACATAGAATAACATGCAATAGTGGCAACAACCATAATCAATAACGGAAGTCCTTGTAAATGGAAAAAGTACATTGTCCCCAGAACGGCATAGATACCTGCAAGGCCTCCAGCTCCGACAAGCATTAGGGCTTTTCGTCCCAGTTTGTCTACTGTAAACATCCCTATGAATGTGAAGAGAACGTTCACACATCCTGTTATAACTATATTGAACAGGATGTCTGATACTCCATAGCCTGCATTAGAAAAGATCTCCTGTGCATAGTTAAAGATTACATTTATCCCGCACCACTGCTGAAATACAGCCAGGACAATACCAAGAACTAATAATTTCGAGATGCCAGGTTGCCGGAGCATTTTTAAGTCAGGAGTATCATTATTTTCATTAATCGTTTTTTCAATTGAAGCGAATTCGGATACTGAATAAGCCTCCCCACCGATTTTTGCGAGTATCTTCCTGGCTTTTGGATAGCTGGCTGATCTTTTTGCAAGCCATCTCGGACTCTCCGGGACAAACCACATTAGAATAAAAAACAGACAGGCTGGAACTGAACAGGCATAAAACATCCATCTCCAACCCATCTGACCGTTCCATGATGTTATAATATCGGCAGTTGTTGCATCAGCAGGAACAGGCCTTGCAATTCTCCAGTTAATAAGCTGAGCTGTGAGTATCCCTATTACTATTGTAAGTTGGTTTATTGAGACAAAACGACCTCTGACTTCTGCAGGAGTAATTTCAGCAATATACATGGGAGAAAGATTTGAGGCCAGACCTATTCCCACTCCGCCAAGGATCCTGAATATTACAAAGAAATTGAATGAACCGGCAGCTCCCGTGCCAAAAGAAGCCGCCACAAATAATCCTGCTGAGAAAAGCAATAATTTCTTCCTTCCAAGGCTGTCACTTAGCCATCCTGAAATTACTGAACCTGCAAGACATCCTGCGAGGGCACAACTCATTGCCCATCCCTGTAAAAAGGCATGACCTGTTATACCGAAAAAAGGCTCATAGAAGGGTTTAGCACCGCCTATCACCACAAAGTCATATCCGAAGAGAAGTCCTCCCATTGCGGATATCAGGCAGATGCTTACCAGGTAATTCCAGTTATATTTATGATTTTTCATTAAAACAATTTTAATAATTAATGAATCAGAATTCCGCTTCATGGTTATACCCCATTTCCCCCTAAAGGGGGACTAATTCGCTACTAATCAGGTCAATATCACTAGAATAGAGCGCATAATCCCCCCTTTAGGGGGGTTGGGGGGCGATAAAATCACAATTCCTTTAACGCATCCAGCATAGCAACAACGTTTTCAAAAGGAACATTGGCCTGGATATTATGAATTGTGTTAAAAACAAAGCCCCCGTTCTTGTTGAGTATTCCGCACTGCGTCTTGACCTGTTCTTTAACCTGTGCCGGTGTTCCAAAGGCGAATGCGCCCTGGGTATCAACACCCCCGCCCCAGAAAACAAGTTTATCTCCGTATTTTTCCTTAAGTTTCCTGGGATCCATTCCGGAGGCATTAATTTGAACCGGATTTATTATATCAAAACCTGATTCGATAAAATGACTCATTAAAGGCTCAACAGCTCCACAAGAATGTTTAAATGTTTTCCAGGTTGTATTCTGATGGATCCAGTCGTTAACTTTTTTATAATATGGCAACCAAACCCTGTCGTAAGTCTCCATAGAGCAGAATGTTGAATTCTGAGTGCCAAAATCTGTTCCACAGGTAAATACAACATCAATTTTATTGCCTATGACAGAATGTAATAACTTAAGATTTTCTATGGCAATATCTGTCTGCCTGTCATATATTTCCTTAATAAAGTCCTCTCTGATAAGAGTTGATATATACCACTCCTCGACACCACGTATCCCTTTTGGATTTTTTAAATTTATCGCAGGAACAAGGGCAATGTCTCCAAGTGCTGTGCCTCCGAGTGATGCAACCACTGCTTTAGTGTTGTTTTCCAGTGCTCCGACCTGATCTTTCCAGTATGAGAGTTCCTCCTCAGTGACGTGACTAAATTCCTCAAGGTTATCCTCCACTTTCAGATTTGAATCGTCTATAGGCTTCTGCCTGTCCAGAGCATCAAAGAAATAACCTGTCTTAGGCATCATGCCGCTCGGGGGAACTGAGGTGTCTCCTTCAGGATACATCAGGATATCACCGTTGCTGTTGTATGTATAATTGAAGCTGCCGGGGAAAAGGACCTCCTGTCCCCATAAGGTCTTATGTACTTTCCAGTTCTCATTGGGGACACCGAACATATTCTTTGCCGAGAACAATCCAATGACATCTATGTCCATCGCCTGAATCAAATCAGGTTCTATCTCACCCAGCATCTGGTAAGGCTCGACAACCTTAACAGGTTTTTTCTCCAGACCGTAGTAGTTGCGTAGTTTTTCAACAATAAGTACATGGATACCAGTCACCGCAGTTGAACCAAAATCTACCACAACTTTATCCGGTTGTTTATGATTGATTGTTTTCAGGAAGTTTTCTCTTGATGATGTATGCATAATTTGAATTTTAAACCAATTAATTATATAAGATCGATTTTCAATATGAGGTCAAGATAAGTTACTTTTTCCAGATCTGTTCTATCTCTTCCAGCGATTTTCCTTTGGTTTCAGGCACGTACAGATACGTAAACAGCCATTGGAGGAATGACATTACTGCAAGGAATAAAAAGGTCCTTGCACCGCCCAGCGAAGCAAGAAAATGAGGAAAAAGGAGCACAACCAGAAAGTTAAATATCCATTGGGTAAAAGATGCAAACGCAAGTGCTTTCCCCCGGATTTTGTTTGGAAATATCTCGGAAAGAAGAGTCCAGAATACCGGGCCGATACAGGAGGCGAAGAATGCGATGAACATAAGGATGCAGATTAGGGTAAATATTCCTTCCATCTTCAAATAAAATGATATGGCCAGCATAATAAGCGTAATAACCATACCCATTGAACCTATGAGATAAAGTGATCTTCTTCCCAGCTTGTCAATAAACAGTATGGCAACGAAGGTGAATATAAAGTTGATGAATCCTACAAGTGAGGTTTGCAGTAATGCATTATTAATCTCGACTCCCGCAGCAAGCAGAATTTTTGGCGCATAATCAATTACAGTATTAATACCGCTTATCTGAACAAACACAGCAAGGAAAAACCCTATTATCATTACTTTTCGCACAGAAGGTTTAAACAGCTCACCGGCAGAAACGGCCCCGGAATTTCCTTGAAGCGACTCGGCAATCTGCTGGATCTCAACTTTTGCAAGAGATTCACCGCCAATCCTTTTGAGCACTTTCAATGAATCAATTTGCCTGCCGGCCTTATACAGCCACCGTGGACTCTCCGGGATGAAAAACAATCCCACAAAAAACAGGACTGAAGGTATTATTCCTGTTGCAAACATCCAGCGCCAGTTATTATCGATATTATGCAACCCGTAATTTATTGTATATGAACATAATATACCCAAAACAATTGCCAGCTGGTATACTGACACCAGCATGCCACGGTTTTTAGGAGGTGCCACTTCTGCAACATACATTGGAGATAACACTGATGCAGCGCCAACAGCCAAACCGCCAAACAATCGAGCTGAGATAAAAATAAACGAGGAGGATGCCAGGGCAGTGAATGAGCAGGAAACGGCAAAGAAGAGTGCTACAAAAATAAGAACTTTTTTCCGGCCAAATATATCAGACAGGATTCCTGAACCAAACGCTCCGATAATAGCGCCAACCAGCAGAGAACTTACACCCCATCCCAATTGCAGCTCATTCCAACCAAAATATGGCTGGATAAAGGGAACTGCTCCCGATATAATTGCAATATCAAAACCAAACATCAATCCGCCCATTGTTGCTATCAGGCAGATAAAATACAGATAAAGAGAGCTTTTCTTCATGTGCTTAAGTCTAACTTATAAGTTTTATTTTCTATGATTTTACCCCCTTCCCTCCCGATAGCTATCGGGACTTCCCCCACGGGGGAAGGAGGTAAAACCTCCCGCTTAAGCGGGATTTGAAAGGGGGATATAACTAGGTGAAAAATGAATGCTTTTGCCTTTAAATTAAATCCCCATGGTCTTCCTCATATAATCCCTGCTCATTTTCAGGCTTTCTTTGAGAGGTCTGGTTCTTACGAACCCATTTTCATGGGCTAACTCAATAATGGCATCACCTTCAAAACTGATCTCGTTAATTATAGCTGCGATTTCTTTAAAGTTAACATTGCCTTCTCCCATCGACTCAGGCCATTTACCATTGCTCAGCTGGTCACGCAAATGCATGAATACAATCTGTTTTCTGAATTCTTTCAGGAAGCTGATCGGATCAATACCAGCTCTCAAAAGCCAGTTGAGATCAGGGCCAAGTTTAATATCCGGAATTCTTTTAAGCGTCCCTCTCAAATCATACATTTTATTTTCGACTTCAGCGGTATGATTATGTAAATTCGGGACAATGCCTCTCTTCTCTCCAAGTGAAATAATTCTTTTTAAAAGTGCAGTCTGAGTATCAAATTCATTCTCAGTCTTTTTCCTGCCGGCAGGTTCACCAACTGATATGCCGAAAGTTCTTGCTCCTACCGAAGCCATATTACCGAATATCAGATCAACATCCTCATAGATCTGGTTGCTTTTATCCTTATTCCACATATCCGCACCATATGAGCTCCCTATCAGTTTAATCTTATACTGATCAATCAGTTCTTTAATCTGTTTGGTATAAACACTGCTTCGCAACGGATGTTCCATTGTTTCAACCCCATCGAAGCCCGCATAGGCTACATCAGAAAAAATCTGACTGAGTATTGGAGAAACATCAAAACCCGGTTGTGTGCTTGCATAAACCCAAACATGGGCTCCAACGGTTATCTTTTTCCTGATATTCCCTTTTATCAGTGATTTTGAAGTTCCCTTCTGAGATAATGCCAGACCTAATAGCGATAATGAGGTATTCTGAATAAATTTTCTTCGATCCATTTTAGATATTATTTACTGTTACACAGGCATTTCCGGTAATTTCCAGCCTTCCCTGTAGTTATGTCTGATGTATCCGTTTGCGCTCTCCAGGGCATTGAACGTTTCATATTTTTTATCAAACGTAGGATGACCGCTAACAACTTTAAAATCATCGCTTTTCACTATTTTTAGCTCCTCTGTGGCAGAAATATTAGTGAATTTCATGTTCTCTCCATCCCATGCCAGGGCTTTATTCAGACCCTGAAGACGGATTGCGAGAACACCGAGCATCACCATTTCGTTGAAAGGTCCGGAATAGGCAAAATTTGAAGTGCCCTGTATTCTGCTATCGGGTGATTCTTTGGCTGCTCTAATCCAATCCTGCTCGTGCGGACCATCAGGATAAAACACTGATCCTCCAGGGATCCTTCTCAGGTAAGGCTTTACATCAGGTTTCCGGCCTGAAAGCAAACGCGGATTATAACCACCACAGCCACACATAAGAGTATCCTTTGAACCTATAAACAGGCACCCGCCTAATCCGTCAGCCATTAAATTCTCTCCTTCCGGAAGCAGATCTGAGAGGTTGGGAAGCAAGCCTCCATCATACCAGTGTACTTTCACTGGAGGCAAGGCTAGTTTAGACAGATTCTCCCTGGCTGGAAATGAAAATTCCACAGTCTCTGCCTGAGGGGCTGACTCTGTATTTATTCTCGTTGAACTGCCACGTACTTTATCGGGATAGCCTAACTTCAGTGTCCGATATATAGGATCCATAACATGACAAGCCATATCACCAAAGGCTCCGGTACCAAAATCCCACCAACCTCTCCAGTTCCATGGAGTATAAACCTCATTGTAGGGACGCGTCGGAGCTGGCCCTATAAACAAGTCCCAATTGAGTGTTTTAGGTGCCGTCATCACATTGGTTGGACGCGATACACCCTGCGGCCATATAGGTCTATCTGTCCAGGCATGAACCTCCCTGATGTCACCAATTTCATTATTCCAAATCCATTCGCAGAGTTGACGGACACCATCACTCGAATTACCCTGGTTACCCATCTGGGTGGCAACCTTATACTTTGCCGCAAGCTTTGTAAGCAACCTCGATTCATACACTGAATGAGTAAGCGGTTTCTGGCAATAAACATGTTTCCCAAGTGTCAGTGCATGAGCGGCGATAAGCGCATGGGTATGGTCGGCTGTAGCAACCATCACCCCGTCAATCGAACCTGACATTTCATCGAACAGCCTGCGCCAGTCCCAATACTTCTTTGCTCCCGGGAAATCCTTAAAACAAAGATCGGAATACTTCCAGTCCACATCACAGAGTGCAACAATATTTTCAGTTGACATTCCTTTCAGGTTAACATGACCTTTTCCTCCAATACCAACACCTGCAATATTAAGTTTATCACTAGGGGCTTTATGCCCAAACCCGCTCATAACTTTTGATGGAATGATTGTCATTCCTGCAGAGACAAGTCCGGCTTTTTTTAAAAACCCTCTTCTGGTTTTATCTGAATTTGACATTTTTTAGTTTTTTAAGACTGGGTTAGATCTCTTTCAGCTTAATATTCCTGTACCATACTTTTGTTCCATGGTTCTGAAGTGAAATATATCCTTCATCGAATTTTCCCCAATCAGGAAAGGCTGACCATTTACCACTGTTCCGCAACTTTTTCCACTCATCAGTATTCTTTACATATTTTACCACAACTACACCGTTGAGTATTTGTGTAACATCATTGCCTTTTACAAAAAGGAGCAGTTGATTCCATTCACCAACCGGTTTGTATGGTTTTGCTATAGGCGGATACATTGCATAATTTGCACCGTTTATCTGCCAGTCTTCCAGTTTATCAGGCCAGTTCTCATGATCAATTACCTGGAATTCAGGACCTGTTTCATACGGAAACTTATAGATCGTATCTTCAGCGATCTGGAAAATAACACCACTGTTGGCTCCTTTTGTCAGTTTATACTCAAGACTAAGTACAAAATCACGATATTTCCGATTTGTAATAATATCCTGATCTTCATGTCCTCCTGTACTATTCATGGTAAATGATTCATCCTCAATTTTCCAGCAATCAGGAAATATTTTCATATTATATCCATGCCAGCCTGTGGTTGTCTTTCCATCGAAAAGCAACTGCCAGCCATTTTTCATCTCCCTTTTGGAAAGAGTATTGGGAGACTGGTTCTTTGTGATTTCCGAAAACAAGGACAGAGGATCATTGTTATTAGTTTTTCCGCATGAAATAATCAGAGTCGTCACTAATAAAAGCAAAATTCCGGTTTTAAGCTTTTTCATAATATTTGATTTTAAATATAGGTTGATAAATTAGGCTGAACAAAATCAGATGAAAAATACAAATTTTATTATTATAAAAGTAATTGAATTTGAAAATTCCGGCATCCAATTGCGACAAACCTTTGAGGCTATTATTTCCTTTAATGTATCTTTGCAGTATGAACGCTGATTATCAAATACCTGAGCCATATTTGTTTAATCCGATAAAGCACCATCTTGGATTCATAAAAGAATTCATAAATCTTAATATTGATAATTATAATTCAGATGATCAGTCTCTTAGCAAAACAATCCGGCATCTTGGAGGATCAGTGATGGATATCTATACAGGACTTTTGTCAACCAGGAGTATTTGCAAGGAAGCGGCAGAATTTTTAAAAAAAAAGGATATTTCAGGATATGAAAGCTTCTCAGTGTGGGCCGGCACAAGAGTCGATTGCTTCAGGATTATCAGATTATCTGACGATTCTCAGTGGACTTTGAAGTTTCATGATAATCGCAGGAGATTTGTACATATTTTCCCTGCACGAAACAGCCGGTATACTTTCAGGGTGAAATCCAATACACTTAAATCGGCCCTGATTTATAATATTATTATAGGAAAGGATCTTATAACAAGTGATGATCTTAATAAAGTGAGGCCGCTTTTTGGACTTTCTCCCGTAAAAAATGCAATCGATACAGAAGCTATTCTTGAAATGATTGAAATATTAAGAAGCTGAATGCAAAAACCATTAACCGCAAAGGGTTATCCTTGCATGATATTACCCCACTGCCCCCTAAACTAATCTATGTATACATCTTTTTAACCGTACAGATCCCTCACTCATCCACCTTAGACCTATAGCTTACAAAAATAACGGAGGGTGGATTCGCTCGGGATGACAGGTTTTGGAGGTGTATTGGGGGAAGGAAGCAACGGCGATTCATTACTCATTTTATCAGAAAATCAATTTTCGGTTGAATCGCCGCTGCTTCCTTCCCCCTTTTCTCCCTTAAATTCATTGTCATCCCGAGCGAATCCACCTGTCTCATTTACACTAACTTAAGGATGTTTGGTGGATGAGCTAGGGATCTCCCAGAGTTAAACTGATGTCTTGCTGATTACAATTTTTTGTTGAACAGCTCATGATAGGGTGACTTGATTATTGTATTATTCTTAAATTTACGATTGATAAAGTGTTTTTAATATAAATTTGAGACTGAAGTAATTTCATGAGTCAAAAGAGAAAATATGAATAAAATGAACCGAAGGACACTATTGAAATATGCCGGGACAGGCATAGCCGCCGGAGCGTTTGCCGGCTCAATTGGAAAAGTAATGGCGGCAGATTTATCTGATGCCAGTGAACACTCCTCTAATTCCGGGTTCAAAGGCAAAATCCCCTTTTCATTGATTATTGATGACGGATCTCCTGTTGATCCCCTATTTTATGAGCTCCCGGGTTATGAGACACCCTTTCTCGTTCCCGCAAAATTCACCAGGCGTGTTGCAGATACTTTTGACCATTTCAATCTTCGTGGAAAGGTTACCCTGATACCTATGCCAAGTTGTCTCGGCCGTATTGATCAGTCGCTTCAACGGGTACCACAGGATCATCTGATCGAGTTTCTCAAGCTTATGCGAGAGAGGATTGCTCCAAAATTTGACATAACCCCCGAATTCCTGACCCACTTAAGTTCATATGATCTCAAAACCGGGAAATATCAACGTCATCTGTACGAAGATTCCTGGATTTCGCAGGCGCCAGAGGAAGAAATTGTTGAATATTTTACTCTTGCTTTCACCATTCTCCGAAATGTAGGCATAGAATCCACTGGAATTACATCTCCATGGGTCTCCGGTATAGATGTTGAAAATAAGTATGCTAAAGCTCTCGGAAATGCACAATGGAATGTTTTCAAACGAAAACTCACATGGTACTTCCTGCATGCGGCATCAGATAATGAGCCCCCGGTTCAATGTTCTGTTGAGTACCGGGATCCTGAGCGTGGTCAGGTTGTTGTAAGTGTGCCTTCAAACGCCGGTGATATATTCTGGTCCATGGACATTTCTCCGGACAAAAAGGTGCGGCAGAAAATGATCAATGATGGCATTGACAGACTTCTTTCTCCT
>Ga0302271_10003586_pt1 | contig 13008 bp, 9 predicted proteins | sample III_Bog_N1_1_FD_198767 | JGI IMG/M metagenome (GOLD analysis project Ga0302271, IMG submission 198767) | Peat permafrost microbial communities from Stordalen Mire near Abisko, Sweden - III_Bog_N1_1 | ecosystem: Environmental > Terrestrial > Soil > Wetlands > Peat | place: Sweden: Abisko... | reverse complement strand
ACCCCAACCCCAACCCCAACCCCAACCCCAACCCCAACCCCAACCCCAACCCCATTTTCCAATTATTGAGATGTGTTTATCTACAAGTCATAGATAATAAAAGCATTAGCATTTTCATTAGGGGACTAGTTACTCAATCTCTCTCTCTCTCTTTACTAGCATAAGAAATCACTATGTTGTCTTTTGAAATAGACGAAATTCAATATTTGTTAATTTCTTGGAATGCTCGCTTTCAACTGAAAATAATCAAACGAAAACATAAACAAAACACAAAAATATTCTTTTATCCCCCCTCTCCTACCTCCTTTGATAGTGTTACTAGTTTTCTTAACTAATACAATCAGATAAACTCAAAAGGAACCTGTTGAATTCATTCAGCAAACAGATTAGAAACCACACAATATAATATTATTATTAAGACTACTGATGTTACTGCAGTTTCTCAAAAAATAAATAATTAATTAATTCCTTTCGGTCATAGCCATCGGTTTACTCTCAATTCAAAAAATACACTTTTTGGTTTTGCATTTATCTATTTTAACTACACGCATTCCAGATACATCTAATTCGTTTGCTTCTAGATTTTTTGAAGAATTTTGAATTTATTAAATTCGTTTGAGCATGAAAACTGCCCTGCGTTGATTTGAATAATCCCAAGTGGAAATCAATAGAACTTATTTCTTTTGATTACTACTATTTTTTGTATTTTCTAACGAAATCAAAAAACTACACATAATTTCCTTCAAGTGAAGAATTTTCTTACAAACATATTGATCACAGCCTCTCCTTTCTTTAGGTCTTTGCTAACTTCATCCTTTAGAATTGTCCCTCGCTAGATATCTAACTCAAGATTCTAGAGTAACCTTATTGTCTTTTAGTTGGCATGTGATGAGTTATCAAAATCATGTTTATTGAAGTTAGAGACATATTTGTCTAAAACAAATTTCAAATAGAAATTATTTCGTCTCTCTTTCTCTCTCTCTAATTTTTCTTAGAAAAAACTAATACAATGCGATTCTCAGTGCTAATCAATATGACAATGACGCATTGGAAGACTCAAACCAACGATTATCATACCCTCAAAATAAAGAATCAGTTGCTCAGTAATTATTTTTCCTCCCCAGAGGCATTCCATCACTTGCAGAACAGATAAAAATAATCTATTTTTTTCTCTCAGGATAAAGTTTCAGTGTAAGGTCTGGAAGTTATGAGAAATTTAATAGTTAATTAATCTTCTGCATACATAAGAAAAGATCAGGTAATCTTTATAATCTCATATTTTCACAATTAAACTAATCTTTTACAGACTTAAAAAGTAAAACACATAAAAACTACAACCAAACTGTAATATTTTAGCAATATCTTAAAAACTACCTATTCTTTAACATCTCAGATACAACCAAAATGATTATGCAAAAGCTGTAATAGCGTTCTCGCTCTTTGATTAGTAACAACTCTTCATCTTAAAAGAACATCTCCAGTCCGGTTGCGTATAATTCATCTTCTCTCCCTAAGATTATTTCACTTAAGTAAACTAAAGCAAACATGCAAAACTTAGAAGAATATCTTGATAGCAGAAATATTTGCTGATGTTTATATAATTTCGTGTTTTAATTTTCTATTCAGACGACTAGATGAGGGAATAGAATCAGATGGGTAGACTACACATTGCAACAGTGAATATACCAGCATAGAAAGACCTTCAAGAGGACTATCTTCATCGAAAATGTCTCCTTCAATATGCTCTCATTTCTTTGCTTATCCGATCTCGCATCTGTAAAATAATTCAAGTTTCTTAAACATCACTCATGAGTACATTTACTACAGAAACAACACTGAAGAAGATTCCTTCAGCTCGATGACGATAAAGACATATAACAAAGGATATGGCAGAGTTGAAGCAGAAATAGGGGAAACTAATGTCTCAGGGAGAGACAACAACAACACCAGTAATAGTTCTGTTGTGTTTTTCGATTGGGTTGAAACGACTAAGCTCAAACTCAATTTCAAGTAACAAAGACAAAAAAGGAGTTTATTATTATTAAAAATATTGAGATATTCTTGAGGAATATTTTGTAATATTGTTTTTGTTATTTGTTCTTGAAGATAATCAGTGCATATCGATGAGTAGCTACTGGGATGTTCTGAAATCCTGAATTACATCCATTAGTTCGATTCACTCGATGTCCTTGAGCTTGATTTCAGGTAGAGAAGATTAACATTTTATTGTATTATCTGTGATTATTCGCCAACATTCTAATTAATTCTATTTTCTTTGTGTGTAAAAGTAACTGTGTCTTCATTGAATCACCCTCAATAGCTGCTGGTGTTGGATCCTCCCTCATGAACCCTGGAAATTCCCTTGCTTAGATAATCCTTGCTTCCTCTACAATCACCCATTTTTCCATAAATCTTTCCCATTGCAATATTCAAGAAACCCATTTCTCACAGTTGTTCTCATCCTTGAATCAAAGCAGCTCTGATCACTTCTAACCTTCAAACTTTTTCCACAGAATTACATCATTCCAACTCATTTGCAAGTAACTTCTAAGCTTTTCCACTTAAACCCCCAGATATTCTCTCAAGAATTCCCTTAATTACCAAGGAGTGTTTTTGAAAATCTGGGAATGATTCTTACTGGCTTGAACTCATTAGTTTTGAGAATCATTTCGCAGCCAGTAATGGATTTATTTCTAAGTATTCCTCCCCCCCACCCCCACAAATACTCAACGAATTAATTATCAGAACTACTTCGACTCCTGTTTTCTAGTTTCTTATTTCTTCCATGAATATCACAAAATTTCCCAAAAATAATTCTAACTCTTTTTTACCTTTAAATTAACTTTCCTTTTTTGATATAACAGCCAAACTAACTTAAACCGATTAAGTTGTGTGTACTTGAGTCATCTCCTCAGCTCTATGATTAATCTTACAACTCTTCATCTTGATCTCAGTTAAACATGTCTTCCAGTCAAAAGTGTGAGTCTCTTTACATATCACATCAGCACTCTCTCTAATCTCAAGGAATTATCTTGGGACTTATCTAGAAATCATCTCAGTGATCTAGCAGCTGAAAGCATCGAAGAACACCTCAACAAGCAAGACACTCTTCAACTCCATCGGTTCTCAATTAACTTAAAGTAATAAAACCCTAACAGAGATATTCTTTTTTCAGAATATTTTAAAGTTAGTAGATTTATTAATCTTGGGGAGTAGCTATGTCTTGGTGATTACACAGAGTTTAAGCTACTATTTACAATAATAATTTCCCAAATTGTTTGTTGTTGTATCCTTATTTAATCTATTTTTTCTCCTCTCCCCGCAGTGACAACAAGACTACATCTCAAAGTCTTTAATCTCTTTCACAATTCTTGAAGACATAAACATAACTCAACAGCCTTTCACTCAAACTCAGGTACATAATATTAATTCAACAATCCTTCCTCCTCCCCTTTTCTAATCCATTCTTTATTGTTCTTATCCCCATCCCTAACAGAGACAGCAATATCACAACACATGACACAATTACTCTCTGCAAATCGATATCTTCTTTGCTCTCTCTTCACGATCTGACCTTAGATTTTTCGCACAATAACCTTGACGACAATTTCTCAGCGAAATTCAGTAGTTCCATATCAAACCTTCGTGGAATTCGATCATTAAAACTCAATCTTTCAACGAATCTTCTGCAAAAACGAGGTTTATTATTCTTAAATCAACTCTTTAAAATGCAAGAACTCTCGATATTTCACTTGAACATCAAAGACAATCGTATCGGTAAATCTCTTGGATACAGTCTAGCAGCGTAGATCTTCTTCGCCCATCAACTAAACGATCTTCATTTGGATTTAAGCAACAATGGCATGGATCAAGAGTCAATTTAGTGCTTGCTACAGGAAATCTCACGGAATGAATCATTACGTTCATTGTATATCGATATCACTGGGAATGATTGCTCTAACAAACTTTCTGCGAATAATCTCTTCGAAGCAATCATGTCCAATCCATTCTTGGTAGAAGTTGAGATTCTACCTAAGAATATTCTCAAAAACAACACGCAACATGGGGAGAAATATCCCAGATAGCAACTTGAAATCATCGAAGAAGCTGTATCATCAAAGCAGACAGCTGTGCTGCAGTTCATTGCATTTAAATAGAATATCTCGAGATACCTACAAGGCAACATGTTTGATGTGTTCGAAGATCTGTCAGTAGAAAAGTGAAGGAACATATGCAAAGTACTCCAGAATGTTATCAGAATCACATTGAAAAAATACATACATTTATCTACTCTCTCAATCAACGAGCCATACTCACTCTCTTTCCCTTTCTTATTCTCCTCCTAATCCCTCCCTCTCATCTTCAATTAATCAACAATTTCAACTAACAATCTTATTTAACTTTCTCTGTTTTTTTGCATTCCTGTAAGTATTCTAATTATTCAAAACTCTTAGCTTCCTTAAAATATCCCCATCCATTCTATGTGTCACAATCTCTTTAAACTATCTCTTTAGCCTGTCATTTTTCATTATTCGATTATTTTTTGGTAGCTTTGCTTTGAAAAAACATCTCTTTATCATTCACGAATCTAAAACTTTAATTAACCTTCTTGCTGATATGCTTCTACATACATATGTAGCTTTGAACTGAATAACTAAATTAATTTGGAGATAGGTAGTCTGGTTAGTGATGGGAGACTATTGTAGGAACGGAAGAACCACACAAAAGTAATTTAAATTGAATACTTCAGAAAAAGGACGCATGTATTATTTTTAACGTTTATCTCTTTTTTTATTATTTATCCTTTCTATCTAACACTAGCCTTGGGAATATCTCCCTTCCAAAATGTTCATACTCATACACCTTAATAGATAGTACTGTCATTGGAAGATTTTGATTGTTTTCTAACTGACAGTTACTTTGTTCTTACAAGGATTTAATATCTTCAGTTATTCTCTCAAGGCAACTTTTGTGTTATTTCCTTTTTGAACAAAAAAATAAAATGAACCTATTCCTTAACTACTACTAATACTAACAATAGAGCACTTTAAAGGTTATTCAAGCAGACTACTATTGCTTCTGTTTTCCTTATCGGGTAGCATAACATCAAAAGCAATCAGAACTACCTTAAATATCACACTCATAATTGCTAAAAAGATATTATAAACTTTATTTTTGTAGTTTTATTTTCTTTCTGCTTACAGGATTGATACAGAGATTCAAAAAGCTTCTAATCCTAAGCATCTTTTCAAGAACTATTATCAAAAGGAGTTTTTTATCGTTTGGTTGTTGTATGTTATTTGTATTAAAACAGTGAACTCAGCTAGAGTGAGAGGGATACTAGATTTGTAAATTTCTCAAAATCAGAAGAATCAGTTATCTCAATGGAAGTATTAACCAGATTGCTTAAGGAAAAGATTATTAAAAATTAAGCTAATTCATTAAGCATAGAAGAATAGCTTCTGATGTATGCTACAACCATGACCATTACAAGTAGCAGTGCAGATAATGATTATTTCATATTGAATCTTGGAATTCTATGAATTCTTGAAGTTTAGTTAGTAATTTTTTTGATCTAAATAATTCATTTAATAAGCAATGATGTTTGGATTGAATATGATACAGTCAAAAACACGCTTAATCTAGAAAATCTGTTTGTTTCATGAAGATTAATTTACTGTTAATTATTATTCTTGAATGCTGACATAATGGACGATGCTACTGAATTCTTATTAAATTTAATATCACTTCTGTAGAGAATCTATTTAGAATCATTAAAAGCTCAACTTTTAATCTCCTAAATGCAAACAAAATTTTCTAGATATTATTTTTCTTCAAATTGAATATTGTTTTCCCTTTGTGTAATTAGCTTCAATGTAAAGCGAAATAGCTTATAAAAGGATAGGGCGATAACAAACACAAGATGAAGAAAACTTTGATTGAAATATGTAGTTTTGTTGATTTCTCTAACTAATGAGAGAGGTACTTTTTGTGGGGCATTCTTTAGGACTGCAAACAAGAGAAACATTTATTATTTTTAAGAGGAAAGAAATATTCCTGATGGGTACAGTCAAACATCCCAGTAAGATCCTTCTTGAAAAACACTAAATAGTATCTGATTAGTATGGAATATTGCCAGTCTAATACAAATAGATTTTACAAGTGATTATTTAACCCAATAAATACTCGCAAAAATTTTGATTGAGTATCGAGAGACAATCAGCTGCTCTGCATTGAATGATTTTAATCCTTTGCGTGTGTATGTTAATCTGGTATTTACCCCTCACTATTTGATTGATTCTCCCACTTTGAGCCTTTCAAGCAACAATGAATGTTCTTCTCCCCACAGTTTAATAGCAATTTTCCTTTTTTTTATTAAATATTGATTTTTAACAGCTTTTAAGTTTTTTGATCAAAATCTTCTCCCCACTTTCCCATAAGCCATTCATGCTTCATTCAATTTGAAACATAATATCACTATTAATTTTGCATACAAACACAGAAATAAGAAAATAAGAATAAATCTTTATTAATATAATTTCTATTCATAATTCCGCGCGTTAATTATTATCTATCAACCGCAATTAATATATTATGAATTAATATTAAAACCTCCCAAGCTGCTGAAGGGTATTGAAACATTCCTTTGGCCACTGACTGCTAAAATAGAATAAAGAATGAGAAGAGATATGCTTAACCATGCTAGAACACTGTTTTTAACCTTGGGATAACTTAGTTTTTACATGTAATAACCAATTCCGAAGTGCGTTGGAAACACAATAATGTAGAATCAATTCAACCATACAAACGAATAAGAAAATACTGAAGAGGAAATATGCTTAGGTTATGTTCGATTGATTGGACTTGCACGAGCTGATGAGAGAGATGGAACTATTGAGGAGCATGAGAATATTAGAGAGCTTCAAACACTTTCTATCAAATGCTTCCTATGTGTCCATCGTCTCTCTTGATTAATACTCACTCAATCGTGCAGGACTAGTTTAGAACAATTCGCCAAAAGCAACCCTTTAGTAATCTACCTACATTCTCCACGCCTTCACATCAGGATCTAGCAGGCTTAGCATGTCTGTTTCTATGGCTTTTTCTCAGCAGATATACTATGAATATATGTGTGTAAATACAATAATAGTCTCTCTCTCTTTCTTTTTTTCTCTTTCTCTTGTGACGATGATGATTGTTAACACAGTCATTGTTGTTTGATCCTGACATAAAAATGGATTTTGAATTCACACACACACACATGCACGCATATTTACATACCCACCTATTTATCATCCAATAATTGATTTATTAATGGAGAGTCATTTTATTCAGTGAAAATCATATAGAAATCAATCAATTATTCATTTGTTTGCTTTTGTTAGCAACAAATTGATTTCTCTACAAATAACAAAACAATAATTTGAGAAAGATGTATTAAAACACATCAACATACACGTCAAAATAACATGCCCAAAATAAATAAAGATTTCAAAGGATATTATTATTGTAAGTCCTAAAATGGATTATTATTAGTTTGCCTTGATTTGTGCTGTAATTAATGATATTAATTGAATTTGCTATTCCCTAACTGCCAATTAATTAATCTCAATTTCAGAAGGGGGTGATTTATGATTGTTATGCAGCTGCTTCTATTTAAGAAAGGATTCTAATTAAATTGTGTGGGGAAAAAAACTGGAATTTCAACAACACGAGAGATTAACAAAGTTCAAAGAAATAATTGTTCAAAGAAATAATTCTCGTATTTTTGTTCAGCAGAACAACACAACACCATAACAACAAATAACAGCTTCAAACAAACGTAACTATGTAGTTTAATATGCTCAGAGAAAAAAGCAAGCAGGTCAGTCTATGAATGAATGCTCAGCAGTTGACCATCATAAACGATCTGGGTGTGGTGATTTAAGTTCTCTCATTTTTATCCTTCTTGGTAGGCTTGTTTGAGACTAAGGTACTAATCGACATCCATGAACCACCATTGAATGAACCTAAAAGAAATTAACAGTTTTAGAAAGATAATTCTGTTATTTAAATAATGTTTTTTACTGATCTCTGGTCATTTCATCCGATTTGGTGAACCACTTTAAGTCTCTGTTGACCATATCCCAGAATTTGAAGTGATAATCAAGTCTATCACTCACAGCGAACAGATGCAGATGTAGCTTATCGCATAGAGTGCTTAATCTTCCAAAAGAGGCACTCTAAAGAAAAGAGAAAAGCAAAACATAATTAAACTTATTAAGATACCCAATAATTTGAGTATTTTGTTTACATCCTCCTTTTTGAAGATTATCGCCCAGGTGTTTTTAATATCGTTTTCATCTACATATAGCCCATGGACTTCATGAGCACCGATCTTGTACCCTTCAAGCTTATTTTTCCATGTTCTAGAGATGATCTTATGGAATCTTTTCATTGCTCTAGGATTTGGCCAGAATTCTTTCTCGTAGAAATCGATGATCACTCTAGGATTTTTCTTGGATTAATCGATGAGATTCTAGTATGTCTCTACTGTTTCTTTAACTTGCTTGTGGAGATCTTCATTGTAGCGATTAGGTAGCTTTGCAAGCTCATTGTTTTTCTCATTTTCGTCCTTCACATAGCGCTCACAGATCATGTCTTCCTGCTTCTTAATGAAACGTTGTTTTTCTTCGATTTACTTGGCTTCGTCCAGCACTACTCGAGCTTTCTCAACGAGCATATCCACGAAATCGTTTCGCAAAGGGCCTAAAAGGAATAAGACAATCAACGGGAATGAAAATTTAGAATATGATTTTGCAAACTCGTTTTTACCATCATGATATCCTGGTTGGCATCCATCGGAATCCCATTCGCCTCTGCAGCAAGTCCAATGGGGTTTCCATAGAGTATCAGTCGATGCTTGGGAGACAGTAGTAACTCCAGTATGTCCGAAGTCATATGTACCTGTGTGGAAGGCACAGTTTTTCTTTTTTTTTTCGCGTGCTTTCTCGCTCTCGAAATCAGTGAATTCAACAAGTGCTTTCTTGGTGTCACCTTTGTCTTTTGTCTTCTTTTGGCAGCCATGCCTTAAGCAAATTCTAAACTCATTTTCATTCAGCTTCCGCTCTTCCATTTGTCTCTTGAGTTCGTTCACAAAAGGAACATAGGGTTTACTTTCACGATACACGCAAGCATTCAATGCAGCCTTCTGATAAGGCTAGTTGAGTTCTACCAACACTGGCAGCTTCTTTCCGCTGAACTAAATTAAACCTGGGTTCTAAGCGTAAAGAATAGCAAAAAGGCATTGATGAAACTGAGTACGTACGAATTTTATTGAAAAAGATAAAGTCTTTGAATCCAATTGATATTATTCTTACAAAAATAGGTTTTTCCACGAAATATTTCTTCGCTTCTGGATCTGGCCATTCTGCTTTCTTGTGGGCACCTATATTCGTGCAGCCAGGAGCCATTACGTTGCCGTCCTTGCAACATGTCCATTCTCCTTCATCAGATGTTATTTTGGTCAGCTTGAAATACCCCGAATGGACTTAGCAATCTGAGTTGTTGTCATCGTTAAATGCCAACCCGCAAGCTGAATCAGGGCGCTTTGTTTTAGGGTTAATCTCACCAGTGTTCAAGCACAAGAACCTTAACTTTCTCTCAACCACACCCTTATGGCTTCCTCTTACACAACCTATTCAGTAAATTTTCAACACAAAATAAGATTTAGATTGCCTGTTGATGCGAATATTCTTCGATTTGTTGCATACCTTTTTGTGCCCATTCTCCTCTACAGCAAGTCCAGCTTTCTGGCCAAAGCGCATGGATAGATCCAAGCTGGTACGATCCAGGATGGAATCGGCAAGCATGTTTCTCTGGTTCCTTTTAGTAATCGTAGGCTTATCCACATCCCCAGTTCCTGCAAATCATTTTGGTTCCATCTTTTATGGCTTGTTCCTTCAAACCAAATCAACAGTTAATTCATTAGATTCTCAAATAATAAGCCCTTTGTCTCATACTTCTTGTTTCTTCTTGACGATTTCGACTTTTCTTTCGGGTACTTCACAAGGAAACCCATGAGATTTATCCCACTTCCTAGCAATCATGCTTTCAAACCTGGAGAAGTAATACTCCTGGATCTTCTCCATTTCGATAGTGTCTTTGTAACCAGCTGAGAGTAGCACGATTCTGTCATATGCCTATTATATTAATATGATTCACCAATAGGAAATATCAAACAAAACTAAATCTCATCTCTTCTCTCTCTTACAGCGAGTATCCTCCTTGGGAAGTTATACAAGAACGAAAAGATCCCTTCTCCTTTACTGTACAAGAATATCCTGCCTTGTTCGTCTCTATCGTGTTCAGGTCCAACTCCTCGGATGTACACATCAAAGTTTTCCAAATGCGCTCCAGGCTTATCATGATTTCCGATGATCTCGCAGTTCGGGAAGCATTATTTCATGAACTCACCGAATTAATTGAACTTCTCTATGAAATCAACTTCTTCATGCCAAGTTGTTGTTATATGCTTATCGCAGTTAGTGCATCGGTTCACGTTGATCTTGAATTTACCAGTGTTCCAGTTTTAGTCAAACACAGGTAATACCTCAGCTTTATCCTCTGGCTCAGGTGCAGCTTCTGCATCAAGCTAGTTATCTACATTATCAGTGTTTTGCTATGATAGATCTTAACTTTGTTGCCTTGGAACGGCTATGCTACCTAGCTAAGCTGCTTGTCTGCTGTGGATTTCTTATATTGTCTACAGTGATTACTCAGTGTTTGCTTTGAAAATAGGTGCCATCGTCAAAACAGCATATTCAATGACATGATTTCCAAAGACCTTGCTGTTTGCTTGTAGAATTACAGTAACTTCCAGCCCAAAGCAAGTGCCTTACGATGCTACATCTAGTTACTCATACTGTTGTCCTGTCTCAGGAGTATAATCATCAAATGCCTTGAGCTCGATCAGTTCGTTTTTCTCAGTTCTAAAGGATTATCTAATAGAAGGAAGAACTATCTAGCGAGTTTCTGCTGTTGCATTGAGTTTCTTAGTTGTGTACTGGAGCTGTCTAAGCATTGCGGACTAAGCTGGAGGGGATTCAGAGCGCAAAATCATTCCTTCTTAGCTTGCACCAGATAAAACACCTAGACTGATGTGCGTATCTGTACCTCGTTTTTAATACAAAAACACAAGTTCATAGCCGAACAGATAGTACGTTAAGTCCTTCAATGTCACGAAGCCATTCTTAGAGTATTAAAGATCTTCAAAGACGAGCTAAATTGACCCGATATCTTCGTTGTTTTAGACAGATTTCAGCCAATATTGTTAGAAAGAGTTGAAATCGATTTCATCCTATGCGGAACTGCACATGTTCTTGTGCATCTACTCAAGTTGCGTGAATAAGTTCAGCTTGCTGCCAAGTGTCTCAAGAGATAAAGAAAAGGAAAGAAAATAAATAAGGGGAAAGAGCCAATAGTGATAATAGTAGTATTTTAATCAAATTGATTTAGTCTGCTTGTTACCGCGTAGAACTTCTTGTGTAGCTCAAGGACATTGCTTTTGTTGGTCTCATGCGATCCAGGATAAGGTCTCTGAAGGAATGTGCCTTTAAAATCGAAATTCTAAGCTTCTTGTAGTGGCTTATTCTAGGAATCCAATAAGAACAGTAACGCATTGTAGGAGTTGTAAATCACTGGCTAGTTAGCTACAGTGGTTGGTGCAGCTAAAGGCAAACAATTCAGAGTCTTAGCTTTCTCTAGTTGAAGCTTCTCTTTAAGTTCCAATCTAGTTTTTAACTACTAATCACTCTAGTCAATGTTCGAGCCTTCTTCACCGAACCCTTGAAGCTTTGTTTGCTGGAAATGTGTTTGCCCTGGACCAGCAGTAGAATTGTGATCTTAATCATATTCTCCTCCTTCTTCACCTACAACGGCATCACTATTTTGGTGTTCTTCTATTTTCATATATCTCGATTGGAGGAAAGTGACTTCTCCTTGCTCAAGGACAGTGTCTCTGATTGCAATGAGCAACTTATTATAGAGAATACCACGGTATTTCAATTGATCTTCTTCTGATTAGAACGATAGATTCTTGTTGACATACTTGTAGTTGACTTCGAAGGATTCTTGGAAGGATTTGAAATCAGGGTCTGTTGTTTAGAATTCGAAGTATGTATTGGTAACAGTTGCGAGCTAGATGATAGACGCTTCCGATATGTTAACGTCAGCATATCGAAGTACCTTCATGAAGCGCTTCAACTCAATTATCTGTACACAAAACATTAAATTTTATGGAAACGCTTAAAAACAATCCATTTTTTTGAAACTCAATCAATGTATTACATAAATTGGATAAGGCAATTTCGTGGGGATCTTCCCTGTTGCAATGAGATTATGCAGGCATGTAAACGGCAGCGATGATTTATCTGGTTCTTGGATAGCAGGTGAAAGCTATTAAAGAGTGCAAATCGTCCATTCAAAATGTAAAGTAAGCTCTCTGCATTCTAACAGCAATTATGGATCTTTCTAGAAAATGGCATTCAACTCAGCTTATTCAAAATATCCCTTGTCCATGGATTTAATCGAGTGCGTGTCTAGCACAACCATTTAGCTTTACCCTGAGTTATGGTTTTACTACAATGTCACATGACTTCGCTGAAGGTTCTAAGGGATAGTCGTGTTGTTTAGATTTTCTCTGTTTGCAATCTACGATTATTATGCTTCTTCAAGGATAGCATAAGGACTTTTAGGATCCATAGGGTTGATTCTTTTTTCTTCATGAAGACTTGTGATTTCACCTTCTGTGAGGTTTCTAGTCACAAAATACGTATGTGATATCTCCCCGACGAAAGTGCTTGTAGCCGACTCTGAGCCGAAGTAGAACATCCCACTTGGTTTCGTGACAGGCTCATTCATAGATAACGATGTCTCACTCTTTCCGTTAATGTACAGCGTTGCATTGTATGAGGTTTATTAATCCTATTGATCATCGCTTAGTACAACTTCATAGACAATGACTAGCTC
>Ga0302271_10003585_pt1 | contig 13008 bp, 5 predicted proteins | sample III_Bog_N1_1_FD_198767 | JGI IMG/M metagenome (GOLD analysis project Ga0302271, IMG submission 198767) | Peat permafrost microbial communities from Stordalen Mire near Abisko, Sweden - III_Bog_N1_1 | ecosystem: Environmental > Terrestrial > Soil > Wetlands > Peat | place: Sweden: Abisko... | reverse complement strand
TCCCTGTAGCGAGTCGCATATAACAAAATAGATTTTAGACACTCTCCCTTGGCTTTGAATAGAGTTATATCGTGTCCGCCTATCTGCTGAGGGTTGATCTTTAAAATAAGAGAAAAATAAGATAAATAATTAATTCCAAACCTTTTCTGTTTCTGTTGAATGATTTTTACATTAAACTAAATGAACTGTGAGAATAAACCCATCCACTAATTGAGATTGTCTTCAAATTTTGGATGCAGATCTTAGTAGTTTAAGCTGTAGAAGATCTTCATGACACATTTTAATATCTTTATGAAATTCAAAATGTTTTCTCCTGATTTGAATTTCGCTAATGCACTCTGTTATTTATTATTCCAATTAAACAACATCACTAATAAGATACCCAAATATCATTTAGAAAATGCTTTTCTTTGCTTAATTACTTTAGCGATCTCAAATAGAATGTCATGGCAGACATCGCAAACTAGAATAATCTCAGTGTAGAGCTCATCGGATCTCATAGTGTAGGAGTATCTGTCTGTGATTTTCTACAGTAACTTGAGGATTTTCACAGTGTGTTATTGCTAGATCGCTTGCTTCATGAGTTCCTCAGGAAGATCAGGCCATCGTTAAGGGAATTCCTTCTGTGCAATGAAGAGAATTGCTTATTCAATTTGTTTTGAGACACTTTCATTCGCGGAGACGTAGACTTAGATTAAAGTTGATTTCAATGTTGAGAGGATATCTGCATTGGTTCGGACAATGAAATCATCTGCTGCTTTGTATTCCAAGCACCAATGCTGCAATTCTACTGCTGCCATGAGTCTCAATTAGCCTGGATTCTCTTCATTCGAGAAATATTGGAAAAGCAGCGCTGGAAATTCATATAAACTTCGCATTTCCCCGAGAACGCCCTCGCCAAGTTTAATAGTTTTTCCTGATTGAGCCATCGAAAATGCTTCATGTAATCTCTAAAGCTACTACAAAATCACTGAACCTTAATCGAATGAGGACATTTAAGTTTTTTTTCTTGGGAGTATTGTGCCTGAAAAGAAGCTATTGATTGATAGAAGTATTTGATTATTTTTTTTATTATTTTTTGATTTTGTGAGCTGTTTAGTTTTTTCTTCGTTGAATAATTTCGATTAGCAAGCAATCATTAATAATAGGGCTACAAGAATAAAGAAAAAAAGTAAAGAAATTAGTATTCTGAAATTCTTAGACATTTACTTCCCGCCTATTTTAGCTTTCCCCAAGGATACTTGCATTGAATAATATCAATAAATCGGAAAAGTCAGATTTAATCATACAAAATGCAGAAGTCAGCACTTCTTCCCTCCCACCACAAATCTTTTGCTAAAACTTTCTAAGTCAAAGTGCATCATTTAACTAATCTTTTTCATTTCTTTTTGTAAGAAAAGCCAATATTAAAATAAAGCAATTACAAAGCAGTTTTAAATTTTGAATCCTTTAGTTAAAAATTATGTCTTAAAACTTCAATGTTGAAATAAGCCAAATTCATTAGAAAAAAGAGTAATTTGGAGGGTGTCAAAAGATAGAAGCCAGCAAAAGCCGTAATTAAAGGACACAAAGAATCATAGTAATTTAGAGCACTTCTTTTGAAATTATTGAATACAATTAACAACTCTTTAGCTGAAACTTAAATGTGTAGATTTATATAAATAATTCTTATTAATTGATTTTTGTATTAAAAGTATTAAAAATCCAGTGAATATTTGCTTTTTTCTAATAAATCATGAGCGATGATGATTTTCTGCCATATACTTCAAGTAGGTCTACTCCTGTGGGGTAGAAAAAACGAACCTAAATATCCTACGACAGAAATAATTTCCAAGATGGGAGAAAGCAGTTCAAATAAGGAGACTCCAAAAAGGATAATAATACCAATCATTCTGCATTTGATGAAGGATACTTTGAGAGATGCTATGATTTCATCCAGGATGTGGTCTTTAAAATTCATGAGCGTCAAAAGGAACTAGAAGACATTAATAATTACAACATGAAAATGATTTAAAAGTTAAAGAACAAAAGATGCTGTTGTGATTGTTCTAAAATAGAAACAGAGAATTAGGAGCTTCAATAGAAGAAGATGATAAAAAGTAATGGATAGGAGATAAAAGAGAAATAAAGTGATGCAGAAAATAAAGGTAGTATTCCATCTAAGATAATATATTTAGATCCATAAAGAAATAACGGCAATCAACGATAAATTGAAGATTAAAACAATCTAAACGTTCCTGGAAAAAAATAAATTATTTTTATCAAAAAGGTGCATATTTCTGAAAAAGAAAACTGCTGAAGAGTTGTAAAATGCAGTTTACCTACAATACACAGTTGAAACATCTTAAACTTTTATGTATTATTGCTTTATGTATGTGCAAATCTAAATATGCCTATTCAACAAAACTTATTTCCTTTTTTTCTCTCTTTCAATTCTTTTCAGAAAAACCAGCATTTTTTTATGAGAATTGTTATTTGAATTCTTGACTAATATGTCGTTTAACCAAAAATTATGTTTTAAAACTGCTCAAGAAATATGTTATTAGAAAATCTAAGTTATCTTGGACAACTTCAGCAGAATATCAAGTTAATACAACAGATTATTTCAAATAGATTTATGAAAATAACAAAAAGTTGAATAAGAGATATTCAAATTGAAAAATAAATGGAAAATAAAAAAAAATCTTAGACAATTTTAGATATTGTCCTGCTGAGAATAATACCTTTATTTTTAAGAATATTTTGCTCAGCTTGAAAATTCATAAATTCTCAGTAGAGTGCTTCAAAAATATTTATAAAATATTCATATAAAGACAGCATTATGCTGCAGGCTAAGGATGCTTTAACTACTCTGGGCCGTATTCCTGAGAATAATCCTGTAAAACCTTGTTCTTTTATGATTTGTTACATTATTCTTATTGTGGAAGACTAAACAGCAGCATTAGAAGATAGTTACTTTCTAGTTTTAAGCACATCCAGTGGGAGTGTTACAAGTGCTGTGATTCCTCCTGAGACTGAACCAACTAACATATTTACAAGTAAATCATTAGATTTTGTTTATTTCCATCCTATACTAGGATTCTAAAAGAGCTACTTCTTCGTGTAATCTCTGCCGTTCTCGACTAATACCCAGTAAAGAGATGAAAAAATTAAATCTCTCTGCAGTGTCACAAAATATGCTGAGAATGCTCTTTATCCGAGTTATTTTCCTGTTTTAAGAGTGAACCCAACTTACCCTTGCTACATAGTCCTCCAATACTCCAATGGAAATGTTAAACTAGTTGTTAAAGTTCTCGAAAATAATGAAGCGATAAGAGTCAAGGAAATCTGATGGTCAGTGATGTGTTTCTTGACTAATTGTCTTGAGATCTCGTAGACATAGAAATAAATAACTGTAGATGTAGTTGACGACATGAGATTATAGCGAAGACCATTTAGAAATGTTTTTATACCCTCCAGTCGCCAGATTTATGAAATCCCACTGAGGAGGTTCTTTTTTTCAATGCAAATGCAGTTCTATGGGATTTGTAAATGTGATTTTGAAGGAGATGAAGAAGAGATAATCTAAGAAAAGGATAAAAAAACAAGGTAAAAAAAAGGAGAGAGTAAATGAACTAAAATATGGTCTTTCACAAGCAAAAGAAGGATATTTGAGTGGGTTGGGTTGATAATTGATTGAAAAGCAAGTTAATGATCAGATAGGCTAAATAATCGAACCTATTATTGCTAAGATTAGAGAAATTATTTTTATAATTTTAAAAATGATTATTTGCCTTCTTTTGAGAAAGAAAAAATTACATTAGAAATAAAGTGGACTTTTTTGATTTATTAAAATTATGGCACTAATCTGAAAGAATAATCAATGTTTTCAACCATTAGAGAGCGCACATTCATTTTAGTTTTAGTGGAAATTGTAATTTAGTATTGAAATATCAAATGCTTTGGAAAAATTGAATAGGGTCTTTTTTAAAAAATGCTTTTGTAAAATGACATTATGTTTTAAGTCCAAATTCATCAAAAATAAACTAAAAAATATGAACATATCTTGAATATTTTGGGTTTTTTCCAATATTTTCGCTCATTTCCTCAACTTTTAAACTCATCAAAATATCAAATAGCATTACATTTGGGATTGCAGCAGAATGAGAAGATTAAGGATTAGCGATCCTCGAAGCTACTGAATGTACATTGCAATTATTCGATAAGCCTTTCTGCTATCTGACTTTTAAGACATCTAGAGGGTTTAGGAACAAAGTGCAAGTCAGAGATCCCAGCAGCGAAGCAGGTAGGATATGCGAAGCATTTCGTTTCTCACGACTACACATGAAAATTCAGAATAATGTATCAATAATTGTTTAATAAGGTTTTTTCTTGACGATTATTCTTGTTTCGGAGAGGCTTTCTAAAAATTTTTTGGAATTAAAGAGCTAAAATGCATATCAATTATCAATGCTTCCACATGAATAGCCCTTTGATCTAGTAATATGCTTTGTTTTTGTTTCGTTGAAACAGATAATTTTAATAAGAATATTGTTCTTTGAATCTTCTCTTTTTCTTCTAATTTTGAAGAGAAAATCCATGGAATAAATTAAGAATATTTGTTATTATTATTTTTTGTGATTATGCTCCTCACTTTGATAATAAAGTTCTCTAGCTGCTTTCAATCAAAAGAAGAAGAGAGAACTTAATCCAAAATCACTTATTAAATTATTCATTAATCTGAAAGTTGTTATTTCTTTCAAATTACAGTGAATATTAATACAAATTAAATAGATATTTTCATAGAATTCGATTGCTGTTTCTCCTATTAAAGCAAAGGATAAAGTAACTGAAAGTAAAATTCTTACATTTTTTTTCTCTCCACTGAAATATTGTATTGAAAACAGCGATAAGCCTTTGAGAACATTTGAAAAATATTTACATAATAGAAAATAATGAATTGAAAACAAAAAGGTATTTAAATCAAAGAAATCTTGAAATCTTCTCTGAGGAGGTTGATAAAATAATAATTTATTCATTCTTCTATCTCCCTTCCCTTCGCATTTCATTTCTCATTTCATTCTTCAATGTGACTATCTGAAGACCACTGCAACTTCTAATCCTTATCCTCGAATTCTTCTTTTATCGAAAAAAGTATCTCCTCTTCATTCGTTTTTTCTTCATTATTTTATTCTGATTCCTCTAATAATTTATTGAAAAGTGTATTCATTTAGGAACTGTTGTTCAGATCAACATGATTATCTTCTCCTTCTTGCTTGATTCGTAGTTTTAACTCCTGTTATTGTCTCATTAATTCCTTAAGATATTATTCCTTTTCCAATATCATATTCGTAAATTTATTTATCTCTTTCTCTTCTTCCTCCTGCTGCATATTACTTGGCTCTTATTTCACATACGCCTAATATTTTTTTTCTTCTTTTTCGCAATCACTTAACATTTACATGATCTCCCTTTCAACGCTTGACACCTTAAAATATTCGTTTCTTATCTTTTTATTCATTTTGTTCTCTCTTTCCTTTGATAAATGATAAAATACTGATTGAATATAGTTTTATGTGCAACTTTAGATATCGTCCTTGTGAAGATACTACCACATTTACTAGAATCTAATGCTTTCTTTTTATAGTTCAAGTTTCACTTCTTTGGTTTCATGTATTGCCAATGTATCGATGAAATCTTTTACTCTGCTAAATATCTAGATTCCTTCAATATCAGATAGATACTCTTACGCATTTTCATTCTCTTTCATTTCTTGATTTTTAGTCGATTTATTAAAGATTCTTAGTAATCTGTTAATTTAATATCGAGGAAGCTTTCTTGTTCTCCCTTCAGGCACACCACGATCGACTTTCTAATGGAGAATGAATGAATCTTTGCTCTGGAATTTCTTCACATGATTTGTCAAAGATCCTGGTAAGTCGAATTTCTTTCCGCAAGAGCAAGAATGCCTTGGAAGAAGATTCTTGAAAAAGCTTTGTTTGGTCATATTCTTTGTTGGGTGAATGTCTTATTGCTAAAGCAGTGCTTTTTTGTGTTGGTTTTTTGATGTTTTATCTGTTATTTTTGTTTAATTGATTATTTATCTAAGTTTAAGGTGAAAATTTCAAGAGTTTTTAAGGTGCATAATTAGGTTAATTTTAGAATATTTTGCAAAAAGAAATCACAATATTCTAAAGTTATGTCAAATGGTCTTTAAGATTTTATGAAAAGGTTTTTAAACCAAAAAACAGTTGTTATTATTCGGAAAATAAGATGAATAAAAATCGAATCAAAGATAATAAATCGATGCACATATTTCTAATTCTCCTATAAAAAGATTGTAAAAATAACCTTCATTCTAAAACTTTGTTTGATCTTCAAACTTTCTTGTCTCTTCTATTCAAGGTTTTCAGACTTTTTTTCTAAAACTAAAATATTCTAAATTTTTTGTAAATTTTCTAAAAAAAGTATCAACCTTCTTTCTAAAAGTATTTTATTTTCTATTCTTTTTTGTCAAATCATTCATCTAAAAAGTGTTTTTTTGATCATAAACACGCCAAATTTCATAAAAAATGAAGAAAGAAAATAACTTAGATTTTTAGTTCTATTTCAATGATCATTTAAGATTTTTTAATGATAACTAAAAACATGTCAATATATTTTGGGATTGTTTGTTATTGTGAAGGGAATTTTAGTTGCTAGAGCAATTTGATTAGGTAATTTAACACACAAGCTTTTAGAAGATTTAGAAATAATTTGAAATTTTTAGAATACGATTATCAAAACACATAAATCAACGCAAAATCTGCCTACAAATTAATAAGCATTATTTGAATATGTTAAATTTTAGAATATTTTACACTTAATTCAATCTTTAGCTCTTCTCTCACTTTCGACCATCACTCCTAGTAAACTACCCAAACTTTATGATCTTTAATCATCCCATACCTTATAAATTATCTTCTTCTTTTTCCTCAATTATTTGATCTTCTTTAATAACTATGCAATTCTTAATATCTTCTTTTTTCACCAAATTCTTAGACGTCTGTGCTTCTCCCAGCTAATTTGATCCTTCGACGTCATCTTTGCAATCCTTGAACATTCGAATAACCTGCTAGTGTTATTTCGTAAACATCTCGTTGATTGTTTAGTCATCTTTTGACAAATAAAGATATGCTGACATAATAAATATTCCAGTCACTTCTTCTATGGTGTTTTCTCTGAGGAATCTCCAGAATTTCTGTATTCTAATACTTTCCTTTTACAGTTCTCTTTTGATTGATTGGTTGTGAATATCTAGTGAATCTATTAAATTCTTGATTTTATGGAAGATTTTAATACCTTTAGCCTAAGAAATTACATCATTTTCTTCATTTTTAGCATTCTTTAACTTTTCACTGAAGATTCTCTTCAACTGATTGATTTCACATACTGAAAATTTCCTTGATCTCCCCTCGGGAACTCCCCTATCGATTTTATAATGTCTGTTTTTTGGAGAATGAAGTTGGTTTTCTGCGATTTTTATATGATTATTCAATGAACCAGGAAAAGGATAAACTTTGCCACAAGAGCATTTATGCGGTGGAAGGTAAATTAATTTGGGTTTTTTTAGCTGTTTAGTTGTTTGCATAGCTGCCCTAGTAGGATTAATTATCTTACTTTTGTTTTGAGTGTTTATTTTTTTGAATTGTATTAGTATTTTTGAACACAAATCAAGCTAATTCTTTGAGACGCTTTTATAGCTAGATGCAAAAGGTTAGAATATTAGAAGTAGATGTTGTTGTTTTTCAGATAAACATTTAGATATTATTACAAAAGATTGGGATATTAACAGACAAAGACAGGTTTGATAAGCCGTTAGCATCAAACAAGGAGAAGTCCAAATACTCATCTACATCTAAAATGAGATTTTTGTATTAAATGTTAAGGATGTGTTTTTGAATAATCTGAATTTGAAGTTGCTAGCATCTATTGAGACTTCTTTGTTGGTAGAGACATTGATGGATGATTCATCTTTATCTTTGGAGTTTTTACTATTCAAGTTAATATTCTAAAAAATTTTTTTTTTTGATTTTATCTAGAAGATGATTTTAACGAAAATTAATTTCTTATTATTAAATTCATAGATTTAGTATTGAGTGAGTATTATAATTTATGAGGACTCTCTTTCCCTTTTTTTCATTTTTAATTAATAATCTTTAGATTTTCAAAGCTGCATTATCTTCATAATATCAAAAATCACTTTTAAATGCCCTTAGGATTTACTAAAGATAAAAAAAACTTCTGAGGTTTATCAAAATACTAAATCTTTATGTATTTATATCATGGAAAGATTTTAGATTGATAATTCTGAATGCTATTAAAAAAAAGTATGCGAATATCAATACTTAGTATGGATGTCTATTTAAATACAAATATGCTTGTATTTTTAACCAGACAGATGATTATCTTTTAAATATTTCCTTTAAAAGATATTAATGATAGTATTAGGCAATCAAAAGTAATTAATTTACTTCAACTTCCAAAATCCTCCAAGGAAATGCAAATATATGAAAATAAAATGTGATTCCATTCCTTTTATTCCAACAAAAAAACAAATCATTAAATTCAAAAATAAGAAACGCATTTCTACCTGATTTTTTAAAAAGCCAATCCCCTCCACTTCCCCTCTTCCCCTCCCTTTAATCTCCTTAAATTTTGAGTGTTTTCTTTGGAAGTTTTTTTCTTCTGAAAGAGACAATTCATTTTCGTAAAGGAAATGAATCAATCCATATTCCCAAGAAGCTGACGTGAATGATAGAAAAATAAAAATAGATTAATTAAAATGGATTGTTTTGTTGTTTGATTTTTGATTAGAAGGTCAGAGATAATGTAATGTAATACATATTTTTTATCGAATCATTGATTCTTCTACTTTTTAGAAAATATTATTGTGTTTCTGAAAATCTAATTAAAAAAATCCACACAAAAGGATAATTTCTAGGATCTGTAAGTACTTTCAAAAATTGTTTCTAATGGAATGTGATTTGAAAAATATCGAACACCCTCTGAAAAATAGCATATTCGTGAGTAAAAGTTAGAAGTTGGGAATTGAAAACAAATAAACGAAAATATGATTCATAACAATATTGAGTTTCAAGAGGACTAGAGAGAAGATTAGGAAATATTTTGTGAAGAATTCCAACAGAGAAAAGTGAAGATTCAAATAGGGAGAATAATTTAGGTTCTGCATGACTGTGTCAATATCAATTAAGTGATGTTGTATTAACAATTAAAGGAATTATAATAGACACCATGAAGTCACATTCAAGTGGGAGGATTATTTCGATAGGTGGTTTAAGAGTAAATTAATGATTTATTTAATTTTTGCTAATCTTCGTTTAAAATGATCTGATACCAGATTATTTCTTCTGATATGATATTATTCACACTATTGTTAATAAATACATCATCTTAGTTGTTGAGCTGTTTCTCCAAATAAACCTGAAAGATTGCGTCACTTGAATTCGTTTTTTTTTTTCAATCAACATGATTCTCTGATTTCGCCATAATTGCATTTAAATTCGGTGGGTAAAAGCTCGTACTTGTGCTGAGTTCCTTGACTATTTATTATAACTCTCTTTCTTTGACCATTGTGAGATTGTCATGGGAAAGCAGGGGGACTTGCACTTTCAAAGCAAAATTCTAGACAAGCCACAATTTATCCATCAATGGCTAACTAATCTAGGAAGTTTTCTACATGGCCTGGAGCTCTTTGAAAATTAAAAACCCACATAACAAAGGTTATTATGAAGCTACTTAGAATTGCTAGAGCTTAATCGCATAATCCTCGTAGGGGAGTTTAGAATGTTTATGCACAGAAAGCAATGTCTCTGCAGAAGAACTTTTTGCCTATTCATATGCATTCTTGATGAATTGCTCGGTTTTTCCAAACGATGAGTCCCAATCACAAGAAGAAACTTCATTTTCTCGTAGATAATATCGATTTAGACTCTCCACTTTAAACATAATTGTCTCTAGCTACTTGAGGATCGATTTTAGTTAAGACGGTGATGAAGTAGCAGTTCTCCCAGGTGAGCTTTTTCCAGTTGTGCAACCCATTTATGTTGTGATAAGAGACACTGAAAAAGGTATTTTTTTAAAGTTCCTTGTCGAAGAAATTTAGTTGAGGAGAAGAGGAGAAGTAAGTAGCAAAGTTAAATGAAAAGAAGGAATCAAAAAAGATTTGCGGGGAATTGTTTAAGAAAATCTTGTAATTATATATTTTTGGGTAAAGCCCATGATCTATTTAGTGAAATTTTTTCAGCTTTAGACCTATTCGATATTAATATTGGTTACACTAGACCTGATTAGTATCAGAAAAGAGGGAATTGTTAACTCAAATCTGTATATTTGTGTATCCCAAAAATACAAAACATCTAAGGAAGCAAAAGGGTACTTCATTTTAATCAATATGGCTAGTGTTGTAGAGGTAACTAAATTAGTGATTTAATGTAAAAAATAGTTGCTTAATTATCCAAAAAAATTATTTATTAGCAGTTTATCTTGCAGCTTATGCTTTCCTTTCAAAACCAACAATTTTGCTTTTTTCAGTAGAAGATATGACTCTTGTTTCTTTTTTTTTTCTTTTTTCTCAAAAATATACCTGCAAAATTTAAGATAATTCTGGGATTTTGTAAGCGAAGGTTCCTAAAAACAATCACAACAATTAGTCTTTTTTTAATTTGGCACTTTCTCTTGTTTGTTTTTCTTCTATTTTAACTGGTATTACGTTCTTCTACCCGACGACTAAATGATAAAGCTGAGGAAGTTGAGTTTAAAAAAAATGGATAATTTTTAATAAAACATAAGAGATTCGATAATATTTTGATTTTTAGCACTCAAAACTTTGTTGGTTTCTATTACACTTTATCGAATAAAAAAGCTTACTGTAAATAAACAGAATTTCTCTTTGTTCGAAGAATAATCAGTGATTTAAGTTGAAAGCTAAAGATTTTTTGAAAATAAGTTGATTTTTTATTCTTTTTAGACAAAAATGAAAAACATAATCAATTCTTACCAACTGTACTTTCCCCAACAAAAAAAACTGCATTGGCCTCCACATAATACACATAATGAAAGAGATTTGAATGGGAAAGAAATAGAAAATTTTCATTTTTTTCTAATTGAAAATCTTAGATTAGTGTACAAAAAGACAATAAATATGAATTTTTCTTCTAATTAAAAGAATAATTAATGTATTTTTTTTGCTGAGATTAATCAGAAATTTAACCAAATTTAAACGGTTTATCTGGACATCTTAGATCCTTTTTTTTCATTTGAAACTCAGACACCAATTATTAGAGAGCAAGTAGCATAAACTTCATAATGAAAATGCATTTCCTTTTTGTAATGTATCTCTCTTAAATCAAAAGAAATTTATTTAATAATACTTCCTCTGTAAGTTATGGTCAGTAATTTCAACAATTAAACTCTCTAGAAGAGGAAGAAAAAGTAAAATATTGTACTTTTTATGTGTGTGCATATTTGATCTCGAATCACAAATATTTTTGCAGAAAGTTGCAAGGAAATAATTTAAATTATTGAAGAGATATCTTTCTCAAAAACAAAAGAGAACAATGAAATCTTTCTTTTCAATTCTTCTGTATCCCAGTGATTATATTTAAAACTCATAATATTTCAAAAAATACAACCAAACAAATGAAAATTCAAGACAACTCAAAAAAGGAGAACAAATACTGCATAGATCAAAATACTCGCTATGGAAATTGCTTTTATTATACTACAATTATTAATACCAGATTTAGATCCTTCAATTTGTTAGCGGGTTTCGACTGAAATAAGCCCATCAAAAGGATTAAGATTACATGATAAAGAATTTTGATCAACTTTCGGTGTAGAGCGGCTTATGATTTTTGTTAGCTCGTTATCGTAATGCAAGCATACATACTATTCAGAATGTTATTCCATTGCAAAAATAACACCAAGGTTTATCCCTTTCACATCTAGATTTCCCTCTCTTCTCAAATCAATGTTCGCTACTGAAACAACTGGGAAATACTCACAGCTTACTTTCTTACAAAGAGGGTTATTTTTAAGAAAAAAAAGAGGATTCCACTTTAGTCAGGATCTGTGTTGCTATTGCTTATTTCAGTTAAATCGAGAGGTGATTATCTCAAGATGTTCTCAATAATAGTTTTTTTAAAAATACTCTTCCCTTTATTTATTAACTGTAAACACACTAGTGCCTTGCTACTGATGCCAACACAGTGATCATCGTATTTCACAGGCGAGAGATTGTCTTTCAAGAGAGCAGAGAAAAATTCTTTAGCAAACTTTTTGAACATTGGAGGCATCCCTGTACGCTCTGAAGGCTTAGAGATATTTTAAATATTAATAAGCTCAGTCATGTCAACCTTAACTTATTCAAAGTCCTAGACAATCTTACCATTCTCAAGATAAAATATAAAGGTTTCTATGGCTTCTCTGAATGAGATGGATTCTTTACACTCTCCAATTTACTGATTTTCTTTGCGAGTAATGAAAAATTTCTTAGGAGGCTTACAATCTTTACATTACTTTGAAGAAGAATGAGGTAATTGTTTCTCTATTTGTTTTGTTGGTAAACATGTTTCTACACATCTCCTCCCATCGGAAGTTTTTAGATAGCACATTTTCCCTTGATTTGCTTTGTTTTTACACTCGATTAGATTTGTAGTTTCATCTATTATCTCATTATCTCCTGAGTATTGTTTCTCTGTAACACATTTTCCTTCTTTAAGAATATCTGGGTATTTATAGTTGAAATCACAACTTCTCCCATCAGCAAACATAAAATAACTTGAACAACCTGAAATATCCGTTGTGCACTTCTTCGATGGGATTATTGTAATTTAGTTTTGATCGCATTAAGGCTTGCAAGTGCTGTCTGTTTCATTTTTCCCAAAAGTGAAGTAATCCTTACAGAGTTCTCATTAAGGAGGAGTAATTATTAATTAGGAAACTCTGTATTGTTTGAATCACATTTAC
>Ga0302271_10003584_pt1 | contig 13013 bp, 4 predicted proteins | sample III_Bog_N1_1_FD_198767 | JGI IMG/M metagenome (GOLD analysis project Ga0302271, IMG submission 198767) | Peat permafrost microbial communities from Stordalen Mire near Abisko, Sweden - III_Bog_N1_1 | ecosystem: Environmental > Terrestrial > Soil > Wetlands > Peat | place: Sweden: Abisko... | reverse complement strand
TCAGACATTTTTTCAAAAATAGAAGATGATATGTTTGAGAGAATGTTTTGGGATATGGGAATCAAAAGCATGGATCAGTTTTTTAAAGATTTAGAAAACAAGTTTACTCCCAAAAGTTTATAACTCACCAAAGAAGTCCTCGATTAAAGGAAAAGACTACAACACACTGTTATTAATATCAGACCTAGAATCGATGTAGGATTAACTAAACTGGAATCAGCAAGGAAAGAACTACAATTAGTAAAATAAAATCAAGAAGCAATTGAAGGTACTAAGGATTTTGTTTATACATACTAAGAAGAGAAATTCCGTAAATTATCCCTTTCTGCTGGAATTCATACTACCACTTGCATAAAATGCAATAGGACTTGCCACAATAAATGTCTATTTCCTGATGACAAAAACAAAATGAATTGTTCTGCAATGGTCAATGGTAAATGTACAGTATGTCCTCAAAAATGCGATTGGAGTTCTCACTCAAATCTTCCATTCATATTTGAATACTATATTCATACTGAAAAAAGAACTAAAGAGGATCTAAAAAAGAGATTTGTTGATGCTTAGTCGAAATTGGCTGTGAGTGACTAAGTACTGCTTGGTCTTAGTCAACAATTTCAAACAATAAAGAAAGAAATTTATAATGACATTGAAACTTTACACTTATCACTCAATAGGCTAAGTGATATTGCACTTAGACCTAATCCTTACTCTTCAAAAGAATTAATGGAATTAATGATAGAGTAAGAAAAGTAGAACAAAACTCCTGGCTATGAAGAAAGAGTTAAATATTTAGAAGAAGCTAAATTTTAATATGAGATGCTAGATAAATTGACAGGACCACAAAAAAAAAAAGCCCTGGAAGATTTCTTCAAGTGCTAAGAAACAACTGTTATTGCACTCGAGAAGAAGGAAAAATAAAATAGTAGTTGTTCTATATTTTGACTGCTTATTGAAAATATTTTCACATAATTATCAAAAATAAATAGTAGACAAAAATAATAAATTATTTCTTGAATTCATCAAAATTAAAGAGGAGAAGACTTTGAGTGAATTAGCAAAGTGAGGTATTAAAAAATAAAGGAATCCAACAGGAATACTTAGTTTTCAATTCAAAAGATAAATTAGAGTAGATTTTTAGATGAACAAATTATGAATCAAAATAACATGCAATTTTAAAACTATATAGTTCATTCAATATTATTTTAAATTACAATATCAAGAATACATCATAAGAAAAGATATTTCTTTATTGAATGTAAATATAAATGGGATTAAGGGCAATATGAAAGATTTCGGTAAGAAAAACAGTATTAATCAATCTGATAATTATTCGCTCTCTTATTAAATTCAAAAAATAATCAAGATGAACCGAAAATAAGAAGAAGAAAATAGAATAGATAGCGATTCCGACTAACTTGAGTATCAATTGAGCTAGCTGCTTTCTTCCAGCCATAAGAATCCCCATGTAGCTAAATCTTTTCAAGATTATTCCTCTGAAAAATGTTCCTAATCTTCATTTTCGTAATAAAAATATCACGAGCAGCAGAAGTCATATTCTTAATCAGATATTTCAAAGACGTAAGAAGATAAATGTAGTGTTTCAAGAAGAGCAGCTCAATTGGCGATTCTTTAATAATAGCAATCTTAAAACAGCAACCACTCAAGCTAACAGGGAAGTAATAATAAACTGTGGGACCAACAAGAACTATTTTCAGAAATCAAGCAAAGCCAGTTTTCAAGAGGATCTGATCTAAAAGAAAATGAGTAATCTGCTTCGAATCGTAGAGAAAACGAATCCAAGAAAGTCATCTACAATGCAATTTCTAAGGAGAGCAGAGAAGGCAGCAGCTCAAAACAAGGCACTAGCATGAATGAGCCTATGTTGACACACGGAAAAGCAGCCCTCTTCTAAAACAAAACAATGAAAGGCTATGATGATGAAAGAAATTAATCTCCAATGGAAAGTTCTAAGTAGATGAATTGTATTTCTGTATCCTCAGAAAAGCAAATGAACTACTAAGAGAGAGATGTTGGAATAAAATATGAGTTAGAGAGAATAAAATAAGAATATAGAGCTAATAAATCTCCATAAAATTACACCGAATTTTCAAATAATCCTGATTACTACCAGTAGCCTATGGAATATCCTGAATAATAATGTAATTTTTCTAATTTACAACTTTAACAAAAAATCATTCCCTCTACGAAATTCTCACAATTTCAGAATACGGAGTTGGATTAATAAGAGTATTAGCCATAATCAAAACAGCCATAACAGAAATATATCCCATAGAAATTACTTTTTAGTCCTTCGGAGTAAAATGAAACATAGCTAACTAACATGCCGCTTTCATCAGAAGAGCAATCCACCATAGAATCACATAAAAAAAGAAATTTATCTTTTTAAAATGAAAAAAATAGAGACTCAAAGAAGACCTTTGAAGAGACCACACCAAATCTCCTAAAATCTTCTGCTGTTTCTTTGAAAGATAGTGATTAACTTGATTCTGAACTTCTCACTTTAAAAGCAAGACTCAAATCAATTGATAATACTTATACTCAGGAGGATTCCAAGAAATCCAAAATGGTTCTAACTTCAGCACCTTAGAGTAGCAAAAATAATAGAAATGTAGTCTCTGAAGAACCAAATAATTATGATTATCCAAAATCAACTTCAACTAAAGCTCCATCAATGAATTAGAGATTTCTGCTTTCTTCTCCAGGAAGCATCAGTTCTAATATGAATCAGTAAGCTGGTTTAAGCATCTCTGAAAAGCTAAATGGGCTAGAATAATAATAGAATCATCTTGATAATATGCCCTTAAATAATCCTAATATTATTAATACTTCAAATACTCGATCTTCAAGCAAAGACACAATAATCTCAAAATTGCTAAAAATGGAAGAGTTCTATTAGAGTAGAACACGTATACTTGAAGATAGAATTTCCTGTCTTGAAGCTGAAAACTCAGGTTTGCTGAGAAACAATTCAGATTTGTCAACTTCCAATGAGATTCTTCAGAAGAAACTCAACCTATAAAAAGAAGAATTCAATGATGAACTGCAAAGATAACTGAGGATACAAGAAAATCGACTGTAATAAGAATTTCAATAGAATCTTACACAGCATTCTACCAAGAACCAGTAGTTTTTAACAAACTAACTCCAAGAAAAGCAAATTCAAGCGCAAATATCAGAAAGCCACTCAAAACAAGTCGAGAATTTAAAATAAGAATAAAAACTACTAACGAAATAACTCTCCGATTTACTATAGACTCAAAGGTAAACACCAGATTCAAACTTACTAATGGTTATTTTCATATTTAATCCATTGAATAACCTTCTTTTTTTGCTTAAAATCCCAAGGGAAACTGAAGAAGAAAGGGAAAATTTAAACTCCAATTACTCTAATTTACTCTCCTCCCACAGTTAAATGCTTCAAATCGATATTGCCAAAAACGAAAGAAGTCTGCATTAGTCATTTTCCTAAAGTACCTGCTCAGATCGTAATACACTTTTATCACCAGTACCATCAATATACTACCCACAACGATCGAATTAGCATAATTCGATACTTCCTTCATCACTAAGTTAAGCGCTTCCTGCAGTTACACCTCCTACAGTTCCAAGATAAGTTACTTCTAAAGTTTCCACTTGGAATGATGATCATGCAACAAATAGAATGAAAATGTAATTTGAAGCTAATCAAGATACACTGAATGAACAATAATATTAAAGATAACATCAGTAATAAAAATCTGTTGATTTTGTGGGTTAAAAAGCAAAAACTGTAAATTTTGATTAAGAGGAAAACGAGACTCTACGAGAATCTCAATACCCACAAAAATTAAACTCAGCTTAAATTCAAACAGAGGAAAGACAAGGCTGGGATAAACGATTACAGGAAGACAACTTGGAGATTAATGCGCTTTATTAGAAGATTTTTATGACATAATAGCTCAAATCAAGAGATGATAGTCTTAGTAATAAATAGGTGATTTTATCTGATCTGGGAAAGAATGGGAATGGCAATACTGAGGAAGAGGAGTACAACAGGGGAGATTCGTTAAGAAGGAGGTTCGTAAGTTAACCGGAAAATCATTCGAAGACATTGGAAAATGAGTAGATTTCAAATTATGTTAGTTCTAGAATCAGAAATAAAACAGATAGCAATGTTTCTTTGCCTGAAAATAATAGAAGATAATCTTCGATATTATAAAATGAAGGTATCACTGGAAAAACACCTCTGGGTAAAGAAATTGTTTCTCCTTGCTAGATTCGAAGTAACAGTGGTGGGAGTAGCTCTTCAGCAGCTCAGAGGAGCCTTTAGGCTGTTAGTTTTGAAGCAAAAGGTTTAAAATCATAAAAAGAAAATAATGTAGTTTAAACAAAAATAGCAGACAAAAGAAGTACTTTGATGCAATCTCCAATAGTAAACTCAAGAGATTATTCTACTAAACCACCTAAGACTCAAATGAGCAATGGAGTTAGTAATTCTGCAGCAAAACCCATCCGAGAGAGCTCTTCTTAATAGGGAGTTATTTCAGATAAAAAGTTTGTGAAAGATTTTGCAAAGGAAGTGAATCGACTTAAAAACATCTTAGAGGAGAAGAAGAAACATATCACAGAAGTGAATGGGTCCAAAAGAAATAAGAAACCTGCTACTTCTGGTTCAAGAAAAACACTGAGCTGACTATTATTTCTCAGAAAAATGTGAGAAGTTTTATTTGATAGCTGCCGTTATCATGAAACTCATCATAATTTCTAATTCTTTCCGAACCCTCCTTAATCTTAACTATGTGTGGGTTGCTTACAAATTACACGATCAGCATACATATTTTGTGGAATTTGTTAGCTTGTTTTATTTACTGTTATTTACCGCGATTTTGATTGTTCAACCACTCTAAAATTATCTGGTCACAATAACAAATATGTGCTTTGATTTATTTATGTATGTATGAGTTTATTTGATATATTTCTACTTGCATATGTGGCTCTCTTTCGCTTATCTTACTCACTTACAGATAGTCTTTTAGTAAACAAAGAATCTTAATCAAGTTAAAAAAATCCATAAAATCTACTGGTAGAAACCTCCCACAATTTCTTCATTTTCATATTATTATCCTGGCAATCTCTGAAATACTTGGCTTAGGGAAAAACTGGTTACACTGAAAGAAATGTTGAATAATTTGAAGAAGAATGAAAAGTATCAAGAATGAGATTTGCATGAGAAACATTTTAACCCTACTAAAGATTGTTTAACCAATATTTTTGAGTCTTTTTGTTGTTTAATTATGTCTTTTTGCCCAAGAAAAACATTTAACTTTAATCATTTCTATAAGGTTATCCTCTAATTTAAAGCCTTTTGAAATGACATGATAGATAAAGAGGGAAAGAAGTATTTAAAAAAATGAAAATATTCTGCTGTTTTTTCAACAATAAGAAGACAAAATAGAAGAGAAAGTTTTTCCACTTGTTAACAATTTGTGTGATAACCAGACTTATCGAAGCAGCGAAAGATCTATTTTGCCTTGAAGAAACACAGATACAAATCTAGCAAAGATAGAAAAGGATAGAAAAAACAAATAAAATTACCTGTCAGAATCTTGGATTCAAGGGAGAAGAAAAAGCCAAAATACAAAAATAATTAATTTCAAAAAAACAAATAGATATTTCAGTAAGTAATTTCATTTATAATCTCTAAACTACCCCCCACAGAGAAAATCAGCTACTGTTATATTGCTTCTTTTTAAATGATCAACCCGATTGTAAATCGTGCTTTGAAAAAGAAATCTCTTAGCAGCAGGAGTCTAGGCTTGAAGACCCTTCCAACTATTTAAGAAGAAAAAACATTTTTCACATGCATCCCTGTTATGAAGTTGAGCTAATCTGGGCTGTTTAAAAATCAACGTTATTTGAGTATCGATAGTCACTCTATCTACTATTACAGCAAGGTTTCTAGTAGCTGTACTTTTACTATGAAGGAAATGCAAAAACTCACTCCTAAAATATCATTCTTCCATTCTGAACTTCGATCTGCTTAAGTTCTGCAGAATAATCCACTAAGACTCCTTGTGATCTTTGCTGGAAGGTACTTAGAGAAGGGTAAATCCAAAAGGTGTGTCGGATTAAAATCATTGGTATTTGAATTTTCTTCGATTAATGATTTAAATAGAACAAAAGAGATTATGCAAAGAATTATTGAAAATGAACGTAACTGCATGGATGCTAACATAACAGAAGATTAATATGTCTCATTGCTCCACAGTTACTGAAAAAAAAACAGAAACTATGTACTCAAACTGTGAAAACACATCTTTTAGGGGGTATGTTCTTTCTCCACCATATGATAAAAAGCTATATCTTTAGATTGGTTTTTCATCTCGGTACAAAGAAATTAAATCAATAACCTTCCTCTCCCTAAAAATCTACTAAAATTCTGCTAAATGATCAACACAATAGCGAAACAGTCCTTGACACTAACTTTCTTAAGATATTCTTAGGATACTTACCTCAAGAAGAAGATAATTCTTAATTTTTCAATCATCTACAAAGTTACAATGCAATTCATTTCCAACAAGAGCTTATTCTCTCAGACAAATAATCATAAATATACTTGTTATTAAACAAACGATTATTGTCTTATTAGGTTTCTCTCTGTATTTCTTTTGTTCTTTCTGTTTAAGTTATTTTTATGGTTCAATTATTGGCATTTATCTCTTTTTTCAAAAATTAATTTTGCAATAAGCGATTTATTAACATTTAAACTTCTCACAACAAGAAGAATCTAATTAAATAACAAATAGAACTAATTACAATTAAAGAAATCTTTGTTTTTGTAACCACTGATCTATCCATAAGTTATCTGGGGGGTTTAAGTCTAACAGGAGGGATATTTTAAATTCCTAAAATCCTTGGTTTTTTATAATCTCCACAAAATTAGTATTTAATTAATCAGCTTACAGAGCATGATTTAGCTCCTTGGGGATAAAAGTTAAAGATTGCATTATAGTGAATAAACCGATTCTGTATGCAAGTACCCAACTACCCTCCTACTTGAAATGAGTTTACTTACCACTTTTTAAAAAAGAATTCAATTATTTTTTATCTGTTTTTAGTTAGTTTTTCTCTTAGGAAAATGAAACAACAAATAAGCTAAAAATCATCAAAAATCGATCACAATAACTAAAAAAATCTAAATATATGAATAAACTCATAAAGGATCTTATTATCATGATTATTCGAAGAAAATATTAAACAAAAGATATCATTAATATGCATTTTTAGAGACATTCCCTTGCCTTTAAGAATAGTTATTAATCCCATATTAACCTGTCAACTATTACTGATTATGAGTTTGCACTTTTTGAGCACCATTTAAATTAACTTGTTAAAGCGCATGTGATCTTGGCATCGAAGGAGCGAAGATTGTTTTTTACTAGGCTGACTGTGAGGGGGCAAGAGAAGAGAAAGGAGTATTAGAAGCACTGGAATAATTATTTCCATTTCCAAGATTGTTTAAACTGTGGGTCTTGAGGGAGACATTTGAGTTGGAGTTGGTTTTATCTTGAGGGATGATACTAGGAATATTTTCATTGTTATTGTTATTGAGTGTATTTGATTGGTTGCTAAAAGTCGAAGCTGTAGAATTAGCTGTTTTTTTCGTAAATTAATCCGTCTCTGCAGGTTTATCAGAGTTAATCTTAGGTAATTAAGATTGAGAATCAACAAGGGCTATCTTCTTAGCTTGGCTTATTAGATCGCTAAATCTGTTTTCTATCTCATCTTGATCATTGTCAACTTTCTCATCAAATATAATCCATCTTTCTCGCTGGCCATTCTTCCACTCACCCTTCTTCTTCTACCCTGAAGATGTGTAAAATGTACCTTTTCCATGTTGTTTTCCAGCTTACCAACCACCAATATACTTGCGTCCATCAGGCCTAAAAATCAAAAAAAATATGTTCGAAATACTGTTTATTTGATAGTTTACGAAGTTATTTTTTCTTAAATTTTCATTGAAAAGAGAGTTTCTTTTCAAAAGCAATTAATTACCACTCGAAAATGCCTAGACCATCCTTTTTATCATCTAGATACTCTCCAATATATCTTCTTCTATCTACCCAAGTGAATATTCCTCTGCCATTCATCTTATTCCCTTTCCATGTCCCAGAGAATTTACGCTGGTCTGGCCATATGTAAACTCCATAACCTTAGATATCATTGTTTACGAACTCCCCTTCATATTGAGATCCATCACTCCAGATAAATACACCGTTTCCATCTTTCATTCCGATCCTATACTTTCCTTTGTAAGTTGCTCCATCACTCCAAGTCTCCATTCCTATTAGAAGCAATTTTTTTTTAATTAAACTCTTTTCTTATTTCACGAGTACTTTGAATTGTCATTACCATCTCCATGCTGCAGGTCCTCTTCCCAGTTGCCCTCATACTTTGAGCCATCTTTGTGGATGTAAACTCCGTAGCCATGTGATTTATGATTTTTCCAATCTCCATAGTAGACATCTCCATTTGCATGAACAAGTCTTCCATACCCACATGCTTTATCTCCAACCCAATATCCTTAGTATATCGATCCATCCTTCCACACTTAAATTCCTTTTCCATACTTTTTTTCTAAAGCCCTAGCAAAAAAAAATACTAATTATTCACAAAAAAAAAGAAATTGTGTTTGTTACCATTCTCCAATATAAATAGCTCCGTTTTCAAGCAACACAGGATTTCGAAAATACCGCGAGTTGAATTCAGGTGTGTCTTCCTCTGGATAAGGTTTTTCAAATGTAAAAGCTTAAACTTTCTGAAATTTCGAAAGATGCTTCGATGAAAAGTCTTAAAGCAATTAGTCAACTTTCCTATTATATGCTACCACCTTCAACTTCGTGAGTTTTCTTCTCGCCAACCACCCTCTCAGCAAGGCTTAAATCTTCATAATATTTCTCAAGATACTGAGCTCATAGTTCTAACCAGGGATGTTTGTTTTATTTCCAACTTTCTGCATCGGGAGAAATTCCCTAAGGAACGTGTTTCTGTCAACTTGAATTTCATGTTAGCTATTTTCCAGAGATTTTACGCAAGCACAATTCGCAGCTCCCATGATAAAGTCTCCAGCAAAGAAAATTTTTATGAATTTTTAACTTTTTTTAGTAAAACAATTCTTTTGTTTCTTTTCTATCCGAATTACCAGCTATTTTTAAAAATCTCAATTTTCAAATGAAATAATTCGTTCTGCTTTTCTCTCTCTCTATTTAATTCATTCTCCCAAAAAGAGCAAGCATTTAATATTACTCCTTTTGTAATTTTTGAAAGTTGTAGCTCTTATCACCCCATACACAAATAAAAAACAGACATAAACACAATAATTATTTAATCTGCTCTTGTTTTGATTTCTTAAACTTTCATAAAATACACCAATTCTTTTTTCTCCACATCAACGAGCATTCTCTAATGTATTAATTTCTGCAAGAGTCTACTTCAAAAATGAATACCTTCCAGTAATATTCGCAATTAATTTCTTATTTTAATTGTCTCCAAAAGTTTCTTAGAGCTTTTTTAAAACGTTCTTTGAAATCAATTCTCTAGCTGAAGTATTCAAACTGACATCGGCTGGAGCTTATTGGTCATTTTGAACATGCTATTACTGCTGCTACTACAGAGAATCATATGTTTCCCATTAAGAGAATATTTAATGAACATTTCTGAGACCAACTTCAAATGCTAGGAGATAATATCTGAGCTTAAGTTTTTTCGTTGGACTCTTGTAGAAGGCCTTGATGAAATTACAATGGGCTTCTAAATTTGGTATTTTTGCTTGAGCAATAATATACGTGAGAATCGAGACAATGTTGTCTTCGTTAAGATGATATTTAAAAGTTTTTCCATTTCTCTGATAGAATTCTTTTATGCATTTTTCGATGCCTTCGCAAGCTAGAATTATTTACTTGAATTTTCCAGTAGGCGTTGAACTCTCAACCATTTTGTAAATACAATCAATACAACGCTAGTAAGGGTTGGTAGTGTTTCTGCCCACTCCTTTTAATTTTTTCAAGAGGCTTTCATTTGAAGGTAAAGATGCTTGAGAATTTCGTAGTAGCTCACTTTGCTGGAATTCTAAGTCTAATTGTTGAGCATTTTTTGTAGGCACTCTTAACTCAAAGACCATGTCCTGATTTTCATCAGATTCAATATCTTTATCAGGATTGTTGTTATCATCCTCATCATGAATTCCTTGCTCTCCAATGTCTTTCTTCAGTTGTCCTTGTCCTTGCTTATTTTAATTGAGCAAGTTAGAACTTTAGAAATTATCTTGCTCTTCTTTAATTTCAGAGTTAAATATCCTAAGAGAACGTAGAGTGTCTTCGTCAAGAGAGAATGCAGGTGGTACTCCAAATAAATAAGGAGAAATATTGGATACATCAATAGACTAAACAAGTTGAGAATCGTCTGGTGTAGCAAGCTTCAAAACCTCAAGGAGCATCTTAGGAAATGTGCCACTTTCAAAAAGTTTCGATATCACGAAATTCTGAAAATTCTTGTAGGAAAACAGGTCTCTCAGAGCCTGATTGACTCTGGGATCTTTACGATAGTGTATTCCGTAAAATTGCTTAATTGTTTCCATATAAATTTTCACGAAATACTCGAATTCACTGAGCGCATTCTAAAACACGCTCATCCCTTTTCTGCTCGGAATAAACTTCTCCTCTCTACTGAATCTCAAAGAGGACAATACATCGATTCCAATCTTGAAATCGCCTTCATTTGATCCAATCTTTTCTCTCTTAAAATCATTTGAGTCTGACTCTACAGAATCCTAATTTTAGTTGATGATCTCATGAGATGCCAGTTCGGGTTAATTTTGTTGAAATTATTAATCAAAACCATCATTATTAGCTGAATTTTGTTTTTAGATATTCTTTAAATTCTTCAGTTCTTGTGAGTATTTCTATTTAAAAGAAGATATAAAGATCCTGCGAATGTAATTTAGAGTAAAGTTATCGTCTTCCAAGTGAGAAGTAATGAGGGTTGTGCATTCGAAGTAGATCAAAAGATTCTTTCTGACAATTTCAGGATCTTCTTGGAGTTTCATCATGGTTATGTTTCCTGCTCTCAACTCCTGAAATTCACTCTCAACCATGTAAGAAGGAAAAGATGTGTTTGCAGCATTTCCTGGTGGGAGGTAAGAGTTTTATCTATTTTATTCCTATTATTATTGCTGTTCCTGTCGATTATTGCTTTGTTTTGTTAACATCATTCCTTCTCCTTCTTGCTGTAATAATGGCTATTTTTGCATGGTTTCATTTAAATCTTCTAAGACATTGGCTAAATTAGGAATTTACTCTTATTTATCTGCAACATTTCTACTACTAAGGATCGATTTCGTTTCTATTTTTAGAGAATGAGTTATTGTGTTTCTTCACTGCAGAAAAAAAGAGAAAATATCTATTACCTTTTAACTTTTTTTCAAAAAGAAGAGTGTATTCTACTTTGAAATCACGAGTAGTTATCATCTCTTCTAAGATCCTGCCTTACTCTGCCCAACTCAATTTGCTAGGAGCCATCTTCTCGCACTTCGAATGGAAAAACTTCAGCCAAGCTGGATACTCCTTTTTCTGAGAAACGCATCAATATTTTGAAAAAATAAAAACAATTATGATTGAATAATATTAATAGTCTCAAGATGAAGTACACAACAATTCAAAGGACAATAGCAATTTCTTTAAGAAGTGTCATCATTTTGCAAATCTCCATGGTAGTTTGAATAGTAACTGCTAGAACTCAAATTCAGGTTTGAGCAGGTTTCATGAGGATTTTTGACTTGAGATGATGATCCCTTTTGGCCCATATTCTTTCGCTCTGAAAGGCTTTACTACTTCTTCTTTCACTTATTTAATTAAATCTATCAATCAATATGATCTATTATTGTGTTTTTGATTTGTGGTACAATATTTACTTATTGGCCTCATTTATCTTTTATTTTCTGATAAATCCCTTCGATTTTTTATTTTCTGTTTTATGTACTTTCTCCTATATAAAGAAAAAAAAGGCATACATTCTTTAACAAACACTGATTTTAGAAGTCCTAGACCTACAATTTATTTTTATATTTGTATTAAATTATTTTTCATTTGATTCCTCTTGCCAAAAAATCACAAATTTTAAACAATAAAACATTAAACATTCATTTACAAATGAATTCTCGAATGCTTCGAAACTCCTTTTTCTAATTTGAGCATAATTTTTAATTAACTTAACCATTTCTGAAATTAAAATATTATATAAAATAAGGATTGTGATTTCAAGAAAGTTAATTGTTTTTTTTATGAAAGATTCAATTCATTTCTGATTCAAGTGGTGCCCTTATCCCTTTAGAAATCTTCAAGAGTGTATTATTTATTACCTGAAACTTTACAAAAATTTTATTCTCCTTTAAAATAATTAATCTTTTATAATTCTTTCTTCCGTTATTAACTCTAAAAAGATGCCTTAATATTTTTTGAAACTAAGCTTGAAATGAAATAAATACAGATAATATTACTCCACACTGTTATGATTTCAAAAACAATAATGAATTAGTTAACTAGATATTCTGTTAGCTAATGGAAATCTTCAGCCACAATTAATTTGCTTGTGAAGAAGAGGTGGTATGTTTTAATAAAAGAAATATTGAGAGAGATCCCTTAATTTTTTTGCAATTATCCTTCTTGTTTATTCTTGTTTGAATTTTTGACATTTCAAATCAACTTCACTAAAGAAATATTTGTGTTTTGGGGGTGATGGGATAATGATTAGAACGGTTTATTCTTTCTTTAACAAAGAGAAAAGCAGAAAGAATATATTTTTATTCAAAAAGATCAATTCAGAATTGAATTAAGAGAGGCAAATTTATGATTCTTTTAAGTATATGGTATTTTTATTGATAATCATCTTATTTTGCTCTCTATTTTGATAGATTCTCAAAAGGTTTTTGACAAGCTTAAATTTTTAATCATTTTTTT
>Ga0302271_10003582_pt1 | contig 13017 bp, 9 predicted proteins | sample III_Bog_N1_1_FD_198767 | JGI IMG/M metagenome (GOLD analysis project Ga0302271, IMG submission 198767) | Peat permafrost microbial communities from Stordalen Mire near Abisko, Sweden - III_Bog_N1_1 | ecosystem: Environmental > Terrestrial > Soil > Wetlands > Peat | place: Sweden: Abisko... | reverse complement strand
TAATTTTGATTTGAAAAAAATAAATTCTTCAGCTGAAAGATATGGAAGAGGAGGGATATTAATTAATTAAAAGTGTAATTTATTTTTCACTGGATAAGTAAGAAGATAAGAGGATGAAGAAAGAGTAGAATCTAGTTAGATTTGAATACAACAAACAAAGTCTGCTTGATTATTCCTTTGATTTTTTAAATAATTTTGATATTTGAGAATTCTCCAGATGATATGAAATAAACCAAAACAAAATTAAGATGGGAGATTAGAATGTGTTTGTTCATGATTTCGGCCAGGTTTGATAGCAAGAAATGAATGAGGAACATAAACCCAGAGTGCAATTTACTTTCGGTGTCATGAAACTTGCATTCAAATTATTGTAGGATACCTGAACATCCAAAAGTTAATTAAGACATTGTAGTTTGTTAAAAGATAATTATTCAATGTTTGTACAGATGAATCGATGATGTATTTGATTGTACTCAGTTTTAAATTCAAAAATCTAGCTCTGTGATCCTTGTTTAGCTGTGCATAAAATTAGAAATATTATCAGTGAAAAAGAGAATTATGTTTAAAAAATTGTAACATGGCTTTAACTTACGACATCGAAGGCTTTATTTTAGAATCTAAACAGAAACAGCTCTCGAATGTTGTAAACAAGCCAAGTCATGCATTCTATGAAATATAGTCTTAAATTCAACTAACCAGATTTATTAGCGAATTGTTCGTTTTTGATCAATCCCATCTATGAAACAGTAAAGAATCATCAACAATGAAGAATCCATCCATCTAATATGATAAATATAAAACAATAAATAACAAAATCTTTTACAGTAGCAAGCCAGCCTAGCATGTCGTTAACATCAGCGAAGATTATGTAAACATAAAAGATGATATCGTGAATGTCTTTGATCTTAGCAAAAGCTGTTTTTGCCTTTTTAAACTGCTGTATTAAATTTAGTAAGTTGTTTCCAATGTAGAATGGACGAGACCACCTTAAAATCTACAATAAAAGAACAAAATCAATCTCTTTTTTATCTCTATTTCATTTGATATTTGCTATTTCCACAAAAAGGGGAATGATTTTTCTATTACTCTTCTTGAAGCACCAAGATTTCCTGAGAGATTATCCATTTTTTTAGAGATAGATGTCAGATATTCCTTTTCAGTAGTATCTTTAAACTATGTCCTAGTGCAATAGTGATTCTTCACGAATTTAGAGATAAATGAAGTAGTTCTTGCAATCTGCATGGTCAAAAATAAGACAATACATGTAAATTTAAGCAAAATTGTTTTTAAAATTGTTATTAGATTTTACTCTATCCATGCCAGTTGTAGATGAACAAAATACAGAAACCTTCCTCATTATTTCTAGATCTTTAGTCTTCAACTCTGCCATTGCCCTTAGACTCTCTCACTCTCTCTCTTTATTGAATAACTAATAGCTGGTAGAAAGATCACTAAATAAATATCTTGAGATTCATAAAGATTCTTTGCATTAGATGACTTAAGTGTTTTCTCTTCTGATCTTGTATTCTCTTTCTCACCAACAAGCATCAGAAATTAATAACACGCAATATAATTAAACTATTTTTGATAAATTGCGCATCGATTTGACTTTGCCTCATCCTTGACGCAGTGATCCTTCTCGCATCATACACTGCACTTAGAAATGATTTATTATTCTACCATGTTAAGTGCTATTAATTATTGCAATAGTTTATTTTGGATATTTTGTTAGAAATCCGTGTGAATGCAGCCACATTGAATTCAAAAAATTGGTAACTTCAATTGTATATTTTAGACTTTTTAAATTCAACGGAAGATTAAAAATAATTCAGAAGTATTTATTTTCAATAATAATATGGATAAAAATAAAAAGAGACAATATTGAAACTGACTTCCATTGAATTGAAAGCAATTGTATTAATAATTATTTCAAGAATTAAGAATAAAATAGATTATTGAAAAGAATGATATATTCTATTTCTAATAATAACTAAAAGAGATTATTTTTTGTTTACTGAAAGAATAAAAGAGAAAAAATTATAAGAAGAATAGAATCAATTCGAAGAACACATTTTACGACTATTAATTTCATGGATAATTGTAAAAAATAAAAGTTTTTTTTGAAGCTCAACTTAAGACTTAGCTAAGAAAGAAGAAATTTTAAGTTTGGCTTCTTAAAAAAGATAAGGCCTTTGTGACTTTATCCTTCAAAATTTCAGTTATTTCGGTTTTGTATCTAGATATTTTTAAATTTTCTTCATCGAAGTTTTCCTAAATATTTATCGAAAATGTTCAAATTTTTAATCCACTTTTTGACGGAATAAAAATAAGAAAAAAAAAGTTAAGCAACTTCAATTTATTAGGTCATTCAAGTGACTTTTTTTTTATTTAAATTTTACGAAACGCGCTTATTTCCACAACATTAAATAACTGATTCATCTCACTCTATCTCTCAGCTAGATAAAGACTAGATCTCATAGACAAATACTCTTAAAATGAATTGTTTTAAAAAAACAATAGAAATAAATTATATTTTAGAACATAATATATTCCAAAATATGCATTTTGTTCTTCTAAAATCATAAATGTCTAAAACTATCTCTAATGCTAAACATTTAGAACTGACTAATACAGCTCTTGTGACGTATGCAATAAAAACACAATATGGCTTAATTTTAATTACATAATCGTATTAATTTATAATGACGCCATAATTTGTGATTTTTGCCTTTATTTGCTAAATCATATGTCAAAATAGCAATTTGAATTTGCATGGAGAAGCAGCAAATGAATGGAATCTACTCAAAAAATGCTCTCTGTAATAGTTATTCTATGAATTTCCATGGGATAGATTTCTAGAAGGATTTTTTTCTATTTTAGATGGGTAGAATTGTCAAAAAAGAAGGACACAAGAGTTTACACAGAGTAAATAGACCAGAAAGAAATAGAATGTTTGATTAAGTGCAAGTCATTGTTTATTTAGAAGAATTTTGGAATTCATGTAGAACATTTGATGAGGGCATGGGGATTAGCTATATATTGCGCAATAGCGGAGTCGATGATTTGGAAGAAATTAAAAAGAAAGAAACAAATTTAAAATTGGAAACACCGCACAGCAGCAGCCAATCAAGTGATAGGGGAAAAAAGTTCTAAATTCTGATTTTTTAGTCCCATTCAATTAATAAGAAAAACAAACAAGAAATTAAACAACAAGAAGACAAATATTAATACAAATGGGCTATTTGGGCAACGATGGTAACACTCTTAGCTTTGAAGAGTCTAAGAAATATCACGAGCAACTCAAAAAAGATGGAATCACATAATTCTTGCATCTTTTGAAGAAATTCAGAGGATATTCTTTGGAAGAAACTCTGATTAATAAATGTCCATCTGGAGTTCTGCCAATATATTGGGGCGATGAAGTTGAAGGCCACGTTGTGTAGCTTGATGAAAGCAAGCGCATTCCTTAGTTGGTAGCTGATTTACATGATTTCTTCGATAAAATCTAAGAAGAATAGATGTAGGACCCCACTGATATTCCTTTTAAAATCATGCCTGAATATGGCGGATGGATGATCGAGACAACTCCAAGTGACCCATATTATACGATTAACAACTTGGAATCAGTGTTCATTAACCTCTAAGAAAGACAGAAGATCATCTCTAAGCATCTTCCAGCAAATCAGAAAGTTCTGCTGACATCAACTTTCCCTCTTCTTGGAAATTCAGATAGACAGTATTATTCATTGAAAGACGATAACGGCAAACCTTTCGTGAACGATATCACTTAATCACTATTCATTGATGACCGCATAATTAACACACATCCTAGGTTCCCTACTCTCTCACAGAATATCAGACAACGTAGACAGAAGAAAGTTGAAATAAACGTTCCTATTTTCATCGATGAAAATACCTCTCTTGAAGCAACAACTTTTGATCCCGTACCTGGATTCATTCATATGGACGCTATGGCATTTGGAATGGGCTCTTCTTGCATTCAAAGTAATTATTTTAACTTTTTCATCATCAAAATAGATTAATTTACATACTGAAAAAGAAATTTAAATTTAGAAAATTTTAAGCCTTTACCTCCCTCTTCTTAGGAGGGTGCTTGTGCTTTTACTCGGAAAAGGGCTAAATTTAATTATTTTGGGCAAATTAATTAGATGAAAATGTGGTTTTGCTTTGATTTAAATTTAATCATTTTTTTGTTTTTTTCTTACAGCAACTTTTAGCGCCAAAAATTTATCTCATGCACGCAGACTTTACGATTAAATGGCTATTTTCTCTCCATTGTTCCTTGCTCTGACTGCATCGTCACCTATTTTTAGAGGTAGATTAGCAGCAGTGGATACTCGCTGGGAAGTCATTGCAGCTTCAGTTGACTGCAGAAATGAACAAGAAAGAGATCCCACCTCTGAAAAATACATCCCCAAAAGCAGATATGATTCGATTTCTTAATTTATCAGTGAAGAATCTAGAAATTTACCTGAATATAATGACTTAAAGTTCCCATTGAACTAAGAAATTATGGAATTCGCTAAGGAAGAAAGTAAAAAGTTAGGAGTGGAAGTCGATGAACAGCTCCTCAAACATTTAGGATTCTTGTTTATTCGAGATCCACTTGTTCTTTTTGAAAGAAAACTCAAAGTTGACAATGAAAAAGAGACTCTCCACTTTGAAAACATCCAATCGACTAACTGGAACTCCGTTAGACTTAAACCCCCTCCAGCTATGGACAGTTCAATTGGATGGAGATTTGAATTTAGAACAATGGAGACATAGCTCACTCCTGATGAAAATGCTGCGTTCATGCTGCTATCTCATATCTTAGTGAGATTATTCTACCAATCAGATGATCTAAATTTCTACATTCCAATCACCAAACTTGATGAGAACTTCGCACGTGCTAAATAAATCGGCGCTGTCACAAATTAGAAGTTCTTCTTTAGAACAAATATCTTCGATTCCGGTCTTCCAAAGATCGAAGAACTGACTTTGCATGAAATATTCTTTGGAAAACCTAATGTTTTCGAAGGCTTACACAAAGTAGCTAGTGAAATATGGGATAACATGATGAACACACTTTACGGTTCTTCCGAAAAAGTTGCATTCGATAATGTTTGGTAATTCCTCAAGAAATGCACTTCCGGAGAACGACTCACATCTGCTTCTTGGATTAGAAGATATGTTCATAATCATCCTCTCTACAAAAAGGACAGTGTTATTTCGAATGAGGTTGCATTTGACCTCCTTACTGCCCTAACTTCGATTTCTGAAGGAACAAGAAAGGACTCTAATTTCTCCAAGATTTTCTGAATTTCATGATTAACCTAGTAGTCTCAGGATTAACTTCAGAGATTCTAATAGTAAATCAGTCACATACAAATCAACAGCGTTCTCATAAAGATTCACAAGATCTTTGCTTTTCTAACTTATTCCCTCAAACATTCAAGAAGTCTTCTTCTTTCTTTCAACATTTTAAATTCAATTTTTTTTGGTGTTTATGTACTTTACTTAGTAGTTTTTCTTTTATTTAGAAACATCCTGCTTTCAAACACAATAATTGCAACTCTCTTCTGTTGTGTCATGATGGTTTGGATTCCCTTTTTGTTCAATATTAATTTATTTTAGAGCTTGAGGATAATTTTTAAAAATCGACTCTTCACAAGAAAATAGCGAATTAATTTAAATCTTAAGAACGATCTTATCTAAATTACAAAGTAATCTTCCAATTTAAACGCAACCTCCAAATTATTGTTCATTTTCTAATTGAAATCTCACAAGAGTATTTATTATTGAGCTGTTAAAAGATTACATCCAAGATAATTGAAGAAATTTTGCGAATCATCAGCAACAAGCTAGAAGATAAGTATTAATTTTGAACCATCATAATTTAAACTTTTTCTTGAAAGACCAGCTGGAATTAAACCTCAACCTAATATCCCTATTGAAAAACCAATTGCCTTCTTCGAATGTGAACATGGACTAAAAATCAAACGAAACTAGATCCCTAATATGATTGATAACCCTGAAAAATGTCTAAAGTAGAGCATGAGTTTAAAAGAGTAAAGTTTTTTAAGAATGGAGAATATTAAGAAATCTGAAATAACATCTAGAAGATAAACAAATAGCAGGTGGCTAGTGAAAAACTAGAAGAATAAAAGTCGAAAGAATTAACAAACCATTTATCCTTAAAGTTTCAGCATTTTGTATCTTTAATGATAAAACCAAGTTTTAAAGTAATAATATTATGTTTGATCTTTCATTGCATTGTTCGATTATTGAAAGTATGAAAATGAGTAAATAAATGCATATTATTGTTGAGTATAATTTCCTTTATTCTGCATGATTTTGAAACGTGTTCTTATTGCGATTAACCTAATTTCTTGAAAACTCAAGGGATAGTTTGTGAATGTAAAAAATTATTCACATTCCCATGAAAGTTGCCACTAATCACTTTTTTGACAATAAAAACTTATCAAGTGAACATTCAAATTACCCTTTTTAATAGGATAGGAAACAAACACAGCGCAATGGAAGAAGGATAAAGTAAACAAGTTAATAGGATTTCCAAGAGCATGCCTGACGATGATAGTGACAGAAACGGATTGAATGAAAGCTTTGCGAGTATGCAGTAGGCTGGTTTAAGTTCTTAAAACAATCTCTCTTCTATTGTGAATATCCCAGTTAGCAGGACAACTTAGATGTTCGATGGATTTCGCGATATGATAACGAGCACGCGAATATTTAAGTCAATCGAAGACAAAAGTGGATGGATGTTCTCTAAGCAAGGAAGCACTTATCCTCAAGAAGTTGTGTTAAGCAAAGAAACTTTAAGTAAAATAAACGTGGATGTTGCAGATTTCAGCGAATATCGAGAACGGATCAGCAAAGAACTCGGAGAATATTTGACGCAGAAGAGACTAGACGCGTAGAGTGTTGATCTGTTATAGACAGTGGATTTGCATTAGATTCTTGTGCGCTGTTATGAAGTAGTTCCTAGCATATATTTTGAGGAGAAGTTTTAGTTTGATTTCAAGAGTTAGCTATCAAGAGAAATATCTAAGATGAATGATACATAAGAAGTACTTTCAGGGTATTTAGACGAAGTGGAAATCAACTTGTTTTACTAAATATCGAATAGATTTAATGAATTTCTGAATGTCATACTTGATTTAAATAACATGCAGAAACTCATCGATGAGTGTTTAGCGAAAATTGCATTTGTTCGAACAAGAAATCTCGTGTTGAAATAAAAATTAGCTCAAAATGGGTCTCAGATAGTAGGCCTGAAAAAGCGTATTCTTCGGTTTTAATCTGTTTTAGCATTACTGCAGCTTGCATAAACTCTTCATGAATCTATTCCTTCGATTGCTTCCCTGGTAAATGCTGGGAAATTCGATCTAGCAGTGAATTTACTTCATCATAGTGAAATTGAATATAATTCAAAATTTCAAAAGATGCTCTCTCTAAATTAGTTCAGAGATTAGATATTTCTATATCGGCAGAAACTTGAGAAAGGGATATCCACTTCATTTATGGATCGAGCTCTAGACTATGTGATATCAGAGCTCTCTTTCAATAAGGGAAAACCAACAGCAACAGAAACAACCCGAAAAGATTCAGCGCATTCGAATGATAATTCTTTTGAGGATACTTCATCGTACATTAATTCAACGATCCTCAACGATACATTCGATACCAATCATGCGAATCTGAATCTCACAGTGCTTGAAAAAGCATCCAAACTTTCTCATTTATCATGGCAGCTACCCTTGTTTCGCAGGTGAATAATAAATATTCTATTTCTTACAAATGTTGCTCTAACTATTATTATTAAGTGCTCAAAATAAAAAGATTCTGCTGAATCAGATGCTATTTTGTTTTCCTTTAGAGACCTCGAAGTTGAAGAACAGATTTCTCGGATTGTCAATCAAAGCTATGATTTAGATAAATTCAATAACCAAGCATATCGTCGAAAGCTGATTGAAATGCTAAAAGGATTTAGAGAAGGCTTTATCAACGACATGACAGATTATAATGGGATAAGTGGAAACCGTCAAGGTATTCTCAGCGATATCAACGGGGAAACAACATCGTAGAAATCAGAAAATTCTCAAGGATTATTTCAAGGAATGAATATTGAATTATTTGTAAAATTTGTTCTTTTTTACTCTGAAATTCTCAAGAGAGTTGCAGTTAAACAAATGGGATTAACATAGACTCTGCTGAATAGTTTAATCTCCCATGTCATCGAGACTATGGTGCCATCTGGAGTTCGATTTGATGAGCAAATCAATGCCTTCATGAAACTAGCAAATGGACTTGATGATGTCTACTAGAATGTAGTGTAACTATTCAAATACTTCGATGACTGGCTGGAAAACTTGCTCCAACAAAGGAGACTCGATGAAGAAGTGTCTATCCCACATTTTAGGAAAATCAGTAAGATATTTTAATTCTGGACGGACTTTCAGAAATTCGAGGCTCCGTAACTGCTGAGTCTGAATGTAGAAACGTTTGAGTAAATACCGCAATGCAAAGAATCCAAAGAATTTAAAAAAATCTTCAGAAGATTTGCAGATTATCACTAAAGAGCAGTAGTCTTCAAGTCACTTGAAGGGTTACGATCAGAAATGGAAAGAAAGTTCTTAGATAGTTTCCATAAATCGACGTTAGCTAAGTTGAAAGCTAGTTTGGATGCGGATAAATGGGTACCAGCTGATGTGAGCTTCGAATTCTACGATATACTTAATTATTTACTTACTATTCCTTAGCAATAAGGAAAAGATAAAGATTTACCTGATGGCTCTGACAAGCCAGAAGTCAGTGATGATGATAGCGTTTTAAGCGTGACAAAAGAAGAATTAGCTGGAGATTAAGTGAAAGAAACAGAATCAAGCTCAAATGGATGTCTCAAAATAATAAAAAATCAAATTATCGCTAACGGGGAGACTTACAAAGTTACTTCTGCTTTCTTGGTCTTGTTAAGAGCCTTATTTGAGTATATACATCTCCTCGAATATTTCCCAACTCTACGTGGTTCTTCAGCGTCTAAAATATACGAACTTCTTCGATTTTACAACTCCTACGCCTTGAAGCTAACACTTGGAAAAGGAGCTTGTGATAGTGGTCAGTAGATTACTTCTAAAAATCTAGCTTTGTCATCACTGTGCCTTCTTTTTTCACTAACAATATTTATCCCCTTACAAAATAGGCTAAGGTAATATCTTTCTAGTGATACTTCAGTAATGGAGTAACTTGGTGACAATATGAATAGACTCACGGAGGATTATTCTACTCATAATTCTCAAATTGTCAAAACAATATCCTCGATTTTAAGTGAAACTATTAAATCTGCTAATTCTTCGTTAATCGAATTGCCTTGGAATAATGTCAAAGAAAACCTTCGAACACCTACAGTTTAAACTTCAGGCATTCTTAAATCGTTCCGTTTACTGTATAATGTTCTACTGGAGTTCTACTAAAAGGATTAGATAAGTCTAATTTATTAAATTCCGTTGGATAATCTACTAAAGATATTCTTGCCTATTTTATCAACAATTTCTCTTACAAATAAATTAGGTGCCAAGAGATTAAAGGACGAAATCGATTATTGTGTAGAAGAAATTAAGAATGAAGACTATGCGAAACTTGATTAAAATTTTCTCAAATAATTTGAAGAAGCTGCAGAGGATATAATTCAAGAGCGCTGCATGCCTCTTCTAGCATAAAATTCTCAAAATAGCGGTGATTAAAGCATTTCTACTTCTTCATGAAATGTGACAGAAATAACTAGCTACAATTTAAGATCAATGTGAATAAATTATCTCTCCAATGAGTATCTGAAATATAAATTTACATTTTGTATTAACTTGCATTATTTTGACCTCTTATTTCTCGAACTAATTTGGAGATAGAATAATAATAACACAATTTGGTGTTAATCATTATATTTACTCTCTTTGTTTAATTTTGATGACAAATAAAGGCGCAATTAATTCTAAGGTCAAAGCTGAGTGGATGAAAACAAATTCAGAGGATAAATACGTGATTTAAAATTTAGTTTGCAGTAAAAAAAGAGTGGGAGAAGAACAAACAAAGGTATTTGGAAACAAACCCTTAGAACATGAGAGACCTCAGAAGGAGCGCCTCTGAAGCTGAAGGATCTGCTGGGAGAAAGGGAGGATAAGATATACCAAGAAGGAATTAGAAATAGCAAAAAAATGAAAGCAAAGGTAGATTTGAAGCAGCTTTGGCGTAACCAAATACATAGGATAAATCATTGGGAGATGTGTCAAACCCTCTTAGAATTACTTTATTTTCATCTTCTCTGGCAGCAGCATAGTCTTCTAATTTCATGTTAAAATCAGCCCCTTTACTTGAACACAACACAAGTGACAAAGCAAGCCCTCAAATTACTCACAGTTCAACGAACACAAAAACAAGCGAGATTTCACATAATTCTAAAAAAATAGGTTAAATTTCATAAGATTTCCTTGATAAAGGTAGCTCTTAAGGATAGAGTTCTTAGAGTGATGAAGAAATAAACAACTCTGACGGCGAAGATGAAGAAGAAGAAGAGCTCAGTAGCAACTCAAAGAACGACGATTGTAATTCTAAGAAAAATCAAGAAGGCACACATAAAATTCAGAAGGGATAAAAATAAAAATCATCGCATAAAGACAATCATAATGCAACAAGTAGCTAAGGGATCGAAAAACAAAGCAAAACTTCAGGGAGATGGACCAAAGAGGAGCATGAAAAATTTGAAGAAGGATTGTAACTTTTTGGTAGAAACTGGAAGAGAGTTGAAGACCATATTGGAACAAGAACAGGAGCTTAAATTCGTTCACATGCATAGAAATTTTACAATCGTCTTGAAAAAGAGCAAACAGGGAATTCAGGTGTTTCTGATAAATCACGTGAACTCTTAGATATTATGAACAGTCCAGCATTTCATGCTACTTCTACACCTAATAATTATTTGCCTCCAAATCCACCAAAATTATCCAAAACAATTTCAAGTCAAAGTGCAAATAAGAAAAAAACTAAACCACAAGCATCTTAAATTAATGATACTTCCATGCAACCTCATTACCCAGAAGAACAAGATAAAACACCACTATTTTTACATGATCCTCATGTTCTTCAATTTCAAACCAATAATCACACCAACAACATTCCTATTTCCAACGCAAACCCAGAAGAACCATTTTATTATAATCATCAAGATCCAGTTTAGATGGCAAGGACGATATAAAAGAACTAATAGGATTCTTGTAGAAGAAAGATATCAGGTAAAGAAATAATTAAATAATTTCAGACAATATTTGGTTTGATCAAACTTATTTAATATGAATTTTTTAAACTCGTAGATGATTTTGATGTCGTCAAGCTCTTAGCTCAATCTTTGAACCAACCAAATCAACAATAATAGCATTCTCCTTTGATGCCTCAACAATTTCTTCCATAAATGGATTCTCATTTTCTTCCACCAGCATAGCAGGCTTTGGATTGGAACAAGCTTTATGAGGAATGTTCACTCTTTGATAAAGGTAAAAAGAGAAAAAGAAAGAGAGAATAAACAAAAAAAGCCTTATTATTCAACGTTCCTAAGATATTTTATTTAAAGATGATAGCAACGATAGCAATGACTGTAGTGACGGAAATTAACTTCGCTAATTCTACGAATAAGCTCTGAAAAACCCTCTCTACAACCCTTAGCATTAGTAGTTCCTGTCATAAAAATTTTCAAAATTTTAGTAACCTTAAGAGGCTATTCCAAGCTTCTCGTCTTCAGCTTAGCCTGCTCCTCCTACTCCTCCAGTTCCTGTTATGACCAATAACAGCAATCATCATAATGGTTATCACATAGAAGAGAAAGATAGTAATATTTTTCATTTTTTTAAGGAAAATATCTGCCTCCAAATCATTTTAGAATTCTAGAAGTTTTCATTTTGCTTTTTGATTTTTTTGATGTGAGTAGGTGAGGAAGTTATGGATCGATTCTTTAAGACTAATTAAGACTAAAGTGGGAATATTAATGATAATTCTTTCTTCCTTGAGCGCAATTTGTAACAACACATAACTAAATATGTATTCCCATCAAATAAATTATAATATTTGATTTTTCAATTACAAATAATTTACAACTTTTTAAATAGAGCTGATATCACTGAGCCTAAATTATATGACCTATGTGCATTAGGGTAATAGGATCAATCATCTAATTCGCTAAATTATCGAAATGAAGTATTTATGCCCAATCCAGCTCAGCAAAAAGCACGTTCTCGTTTTGGCAGTTTTAAGCTGCACGATGAAGAAAATGAAAGTTCTAATCTCAAGTATCAAAACTTACGTAAGGCCTCCATTGATGATTAGGAATTCAAGAAAAAGTTTAAATTAAATGATGGTTCTGTTGGGTATATCTCAGCAAATCAATCAACTTCCAAACACTCTTCAGAGAATATCATCACAAATTGATATTTTTGTTAGTTTACTAACTAAAAGAAGATAATTATCCCAAAACTCAAGCCTTTTTTTTCAGATTCACTCCATGAACTGACTTGACTGATCAACAGTTTCTTAGAATTAAGTTAAAAAAACAAGCAAAACTATTCAAAGCGATTACCTCTTTCTCTACTTTTAATTATTTATGACATGTGTAATTATGTTGTTTCCTAGTTAGTGAAATCAAGGGATTTATTTGATTCTTAAATTCATTTCCAAAAAAGAATAAATATTTAGAAATATTGATCGAATTTGAAAACAAGCAATTCACAATTATTCTCATCGATGCTGATTAAATCCATAAAATGATTCTTTGCTTTAGTTTATGAATTGGGGAGATAGTTGAACGTTTAGTTATTTTTTACTTGACGAACAGTTTTCCTTCTCGCTGAAGCTGTAGTTCACACAAAAAGATTCACTATTCCCACTATTTTCACTTCCTCCTATTTCTCTCAAAGGATCAGAATGAGTTTTCTCAATGGGTTCTCGCTAAATTAA
>Ga0302271_10003579_pt1 | contig 13024 bp, 7 predicted proteins | sample III_Bog_N1_1_FD_198767 | JGI IMG/M metagenome (GOLD analysis project Ga0302271, IMG submission 198767) | Peat permafrost microbial communities from Stordalen Mire near Abisko, Sweden - III_Bog_N1_1 | ecosystem: Environmental > Terrestrial > Soil > Wetlands > Peat | place: Sweden: Abisko... | reverse complement strand
TACTTCAAAAAAAGTATCTTTATCCACCAGGATATTGATAATATCTTTCATGTCATAGGGACGATTGGCATCATCCGGTACTATTTTATCCAGGAATTCCTGACGCGTTTCGTAATACTGGACATTGGTGGCAATGGGTATCGGGTCAAAATTATTAGAAGGCAGATACGACAGCAACTTACGGGCATACATGATAGCATGTTCTTCATCATCGTACACGAAATGTGCCACACCGCTCTTCTGGGCATGTACATTTCCTCCTCCGAGCCCTTCCATATCGATATCCTGGTTCAACACTTCCTTCACTACATCAGGTCCGGTCACAAACATATAAGATGTCTGGTTGGTCATAAAGACAAAGTCCGTCAAGGCAGGCGAATAAACAGCACCACCTGCTGCAGGGCCAAGTATGATGCTGATCTGAGGAATGATCCCTGATGAACGTACATTGTTCCTGAATATGGTGGCATAGGCTGCCAGGCTCTTCATGCCTTCCTGAATACGGGCACCTCCCGAATCAATAAGCCCCACAATCGGAGCACCCAGTTTCAGGGCCATCTCCTGTACTTTGGCAATTTTACTCCCATGGGTAAAGCCCAGGGAACCACCCATTACGGTAAAATCCTGGGCATAGGCAAATACGCTCCTGCCTTGTACAAGGCCTCGTCCTACCACAACCCCATCACCAAAGGAAGACTGTTTTCCGCTCGCTGATGTGTGAGCAGGTTCGTTAAATGCATCGAATTCAAAAAATGTACCTTCATCAAATAGAACTGTAATTCGTTCGCGGGCAGTGAGTTTTCCTTTTAAATGTTGTTTGACAACCGCATTGGCTTCCATTAATTGCAACGCCTTCTTCCGCTGCTCAAAAACTTCATTCTTGTTCATTTTGTATGCTTGATTTTAAAAAGGTGATGGGGCAAAGATAAGTGATAAGTATGCTCAAGTGTCCATTACACCTCAGTTTGACATAACAATTCTAAACGTTTATTGTTCTAACGCTGTATGATTCAAGAACTAATATGACAGTTAAAATTACATTACAAGTATTAAATCGTAATTTATTACCTGCAATTAGCAACAATTTAATTGAAATGTATGCACAAATACGTTTAGTTGTAGGTTTTCCTACATATCCCAATAATTACTGAAATTAACAGTTTTATATCCGACCGTACATCCCGTTGTTTCACATGTACCGTTTTATCAGGTTTAGGTGAACAAATATTTATCATTTTAATCCTTGGGCATACGCATTCGTTGTTAATTTTTATTATTTTTGCGACAGATAATTTCAGCTTCAACGATTGAACTGTTATCCAACGAATTCTTATCGGGATAAAACAACCTACTAATACAATAAAATGAGAACAAAATTATTGATCGTATGCTTATTTTTCACCTCCATGGCTTACTGCCAGATACAGGACCTGGAGACTCTTGCATCAGGCAAAATCGTATTCAACCAGACCCTGTATGATTCGAATGAGAACATCTATGGGTACCTGTATCTGTATGAGCGTGATGCCGATACGCAAAGCAAGATCATGGAATATGTGTTCCTGGATAAAAACCTCAACAAGGTGTCCAATAAAGAATTCACCAACAAACTCTATAACAAAGTATTCAGTTCGTATTACGACTGTACATTGATGGGCGATTACCTGATTCTCAACAAATACTATTATTACACCAGCGGCTTTATAAGCACTTCGAAGCCGCTTCTGGCTACTTTTCAGACCATATCACTTAAGGACAATACAATATCCCCCGAATTTAAATATGAAAACGGTGAATTCACCGAATTTGTTGCTGATTTTGATAACATGAAAAAGGAATACAAAGGCCTTGAAACACGGAGTTTTATAAACGGGTTCAACAATGGTGTTTTCAAGGGCTTTTTCATTACCGAGGATAACCGGAAGAAAGGATATCTTGAAAAAGACGTTAAGTTCTTTAATGAAAAAAGGGAACTGGTATGGAACTATGAGTATAACCCGAACGGAACGGAAAACAATTACCGGGTATTCCATTTTTTACATGTAAATAAGAATACGATTTATGTGACGGTTCCTGATGTGTTCAAAAACTACTATGGGGTTGAAGTAAAAAGTTTTAATATTGTTGCCCTTGACATGCAGACCGGTAAAAAGAAGTACGAATATGTCCTCGAAAACTCAAAAAGTGAATTTAGCCATACCTTGCGGGTCCGTGAAATAGACAATAAATTATACATTGCCGGCAATTATAGCCCTTATAGTAAAACGGATTTCTCATTGGACCAAAGCCTGGGGTTTTATAAAATTGTGTTGGATGAGAATGGACAGGAAATTGAAAAGAAGTATACAACCTGGAGTGATTACAATCCCCAGCTGGAAGTAGATAAAAAGGGAAGGGTCGAAAAGAACTACCGGTTAAAGCCCATCCGTCACTTCTTCTTCAACGATGGATCGATCTCCATATTAACCGAGAAATTTAAAATTGGCACCTGGAGTCAAGGTGTTCCTAAAACATCTGATTTTGTATTGTTTAATATGAAACCTGATTTTACCCCGGGGGATATAAATACCATAAAAAAGGAAGTGAGCTACTACAGTGGCAATTTTCTTTTTTCCCAGTATATTAAAAATGAAACGGGAGCCGTATTCTTTTTCTACGATGTGGTGAAAGATCCGGATGCGGGTATATTTAGTACCACACAGAACCTGTTCCTGGGGATCAATACCATTATCAATGGAAAACTGACAGAGGAAAAGATACCCCTGACGGCAAAGAAGAAATACTCCATCTTCCCCCACCCGGCCAAAGAGGGATATATCATGCTACGTGAATACAACGAGAAAGACAAATACAACCAGGTACGGTTAGAAAAATTAAACTACTAACAAAAGAGGCTCCTCAGGAGCCTCTTTTAGTATAATAATCCGTTATGGCCTTTATCTCTGACAGGTTCAGATTCCAGATAAAACTCAGGAACTGCTGATAACTTTCCGATTGGTTCTTTGGGTTAATCCTGTCCAGATACCGGTTTAACGTGTAATGCTTCCGGGCATCGTATATTTTCTCAAAGAACTTACCCAGCCATTCGGTATAAAATGCATCCTTTTCATTCTCCTGCATGCCCAGCAGGCAACCATAGACACCCACACCGTATTCTTCCTGGAACATCAGGTTGGGAAGCCGTTCGTACCGGGCAATGGAATGGAGTTTCATAAATTGAGGTGATCCATCAATCGACTCTTCCATTTTCTGTAATTCCGGGAATAGCTTTTTTAGTGCTGCAATGCGTTCTAACGTTTCGGGATGTGAACTGATCGAGTCCTCGTTATAGCGATCCTTAAACCGGGAATAATCATAATTCGAAAAATCTTCCTTCTTCAGCCATTCCTCCTTAAACGGAAGTTGTGGAAGGTTAAATACTTTTTTATACGTTTGTACATCGAGTCCCAACGGCCTGATGGTGTCATACATTTCGGATAGCCGCAGGTTATTCAGATACTCACTCTTCTTAAACCTGGTTTTCCGGTAGATTTCATATCCCAGTGAATCGGCCTCCAGCTCCTGCCGTTTATTTAACCGCCCATCCTCATACAACAAATTCTTTAGCCTGGTATACGCCTTTGCCCCCTGGTTATTCTTGTCATTCTTTAATTCATACATCTGATCTTTCATCTCGCTTGACTTATTCAGAAAATAATGGTGCTGGATATTCTTAATGGTGTGCTTCAGGAGGTAATGGCCTATTTCGTGGGAGATAATCGCTGCAAGTTGGTCATCATCCTGCAAATAGCAAAATGCACCCATATTAAGCACGAAATTCTTATTCCCAAAACTGGCTGCATTCAATGGAAGGTTCCTTGAAATATAGAATTTAAAATCGGGCGGGATAGTTGAATTACTTGCCTTTATTTCAGTCATTATGCTGTCAACCAGTTTATCAAAACGCGGATCAAAAACAAACTGTCCTTTTAAAATATCTTCGTTAAAGGCCTTGTTAATGGCTTCAAACCTTTTTTTTATCAGGGAGCGTTCGCCACCTTTGTATTCCTGACCCAACTCCTTATAAAACAGTTTTTCGTTGGATAAGAATAACGTGCTTGCCTGTTTGCGAACCTCCAGGTTCGCTGTATCAAGGGGTATGTATGTTTGCGAGGACACACCCTGAAAAGATAAGGCAATCAGAATGAAGGCGAAAATCTGTTTCATTAACCGGATAAAAAAAATAGTAAATTGTAACTGATAAAATAGTAAATCCTTTTATATAAGCCACAGCAGGAATACGACTATCAACAAAGCGGGGATCATATTCAGGATACGCAGCTTTTTTATTTCCAGGATATCGATGGCCAGCCCGATCAGCAGGATACCTCCTACACTTGTCAGTCCCTGGATGATTTCAGGACTAAAGAATGAACCGGCATACATAGCCAGCAGGGTGATTCCTCCCTGGAATATCAATAACGGGATAGCTGATACCAATACGCCGACCCCAAAAGCCGAAGCCAGCAGGATTGAGGCAAAACCGTCCATCAGCGACTTGGTCATCAATAAGTCAGGCGATCCGCCGGTACCTTCCTGGATAGCACCCAGGATAGTCATCGAACCGATGCAGTACATCAGGAAGGCAGTAGTCAACCCATCTGAGAATTTCTCACTGCCAATGCGCATTTTACGTTTAAAATAATTGCTCAAGCGCTCAACACCGTTTTCAAGGTTCAGCCATTCACCCAGCATTGAACCTATAGCCAGGCTGCTGACAATGATGATGATATGCTGCATCCTGTATACCATGCTGATACCAATGGCCAGCGTAAACAACCCGATTGCCTGGAAATAAATGGTGGTGACACGTTCGGGCATGTTTTTTTTTAGCAACAAGCCTATTGATCCTCCGGCTATTACGGCTCCGGCATTGATAAGGGTTCCAATCATGTGTTGGGTTTATTGGTTTTATTTAAAAAAAGGAATTTCGAACAATGATATCAATTCAGGTGACAATCCAGTCAGCCTCCCGATACTTACTCCTGCAAAAATACAATTTTTTATCGTTATTCACAATCTAACATAAAACAGGCTGAACTTCCCTGGAGTAATTCAAGCTTTTGCTCTGATTTAAAACTGCATTTGTTTAAGGTATAGAGGGGGTTGCTAGGGGGTTGACAGGGGGTTCGGAGGGCTTTACCCCCATGAAACCCCCTGTCAACCCCCTGTCAACCCCCTAGCAACCCCCTATGAAGTATAATAAGATGGCGAAGAAAAAGACAGGCCAATTGAAGATACGGGTATATCAGTAACATGCTGGAAGGCTGGAAGGCTACACGGAAACAGCGATATGTCACTAAGAAAACGCAAAAAACTGACATATAGTGATGTCAGCCTTGAGGAATACATACCGGACCCTGAAAGTATGAGTCTTTATTTAGCCATAATTTCAAGGGCTTTTACAGGTTCATCGGTGGTAATAAAATCAACACCCAGGTCAATGAGTTTTTGCATGATGGCAGGATCGTTCACCGTCCAGGCATTGGTAGTCAATCCAAGTTCTTTTGCTTCAGCTATCCATTCAGGATTTTTTAGCAAGAGGGAGAAGTGATAATCCAGTCCTGAGACTCCTGTCGCTTTCAGCTCCTTTGGCGATAGAATAAAATCAGTGTAGCCCAGGTAAGCAATTGGAATGCTGCGTGTCAGTTTCACCAACTCTTTGCAAACATTCATACTGAATGAAATGTATTCAATGTGTTGCTCCATCTTGTATTTCCGCACTAACTCAACGACAGTCTTGACAGTCTTTTTTTCAAGAACAGTATCCTTTTTATATTTGATTTCGATTATAAGTTTAGTCCCTGTATTTTCTTGTGCCTGGGAAAGATAGGCATCCAGCGTAGGCAGTACTTCCCCGTTTTCAAGTTTCAGGTCTTTCAATTGTTCGTAGGTGGATGTATTGATGTCATGCCCCTGAAATGAATCATCGTGACACACCACTACCCTATTATCAGCCGTAATGTGGACATCGAGTTCAGAACCATACACACCGATTGCCTGGGCATTGCGGAGCGATGAAATGGAATTACGGGCTGAGCCTTCCTGTTTCCAATAGCCCCTGTGGGCGATAACCTGTGTTTTAGCAAAAAGGGCAACTGAAATGATCAGAAAGGCTGTTGTAAGAAGAATGTTTTTTTTCATATTGCTATTGTTTAATTAATTTCAGTCAGAATACTGCTTTATGCAGATTCTGACTGAAAAATAAATGGATTCAATTAAAAAGCATAACGCAATCCTACCTGTATTTGATATGGGTTGCCACTCAAAGTTGCTACTCCGGCATTTGGATTTACCGTATAAACAAATTCTTTTTTAGCAGCATCAAAACCCTTCACCACATAGATGGCTTGCGAACTCAAGGCATGGTTGGTCCCCCAGTCTTTGTTTAATAAGTTTGCAAAATTAAAAGCATCCACTGATATTTCAATGCTTTGTGATTTAAAAGTTTTGATTTTTTTTGCCAGGCGAAGATCTATGGTGCCATAAAAGCCATTCTCCCCTCCATTGCGCTTAGCAACTTTACCAAAACTGCTGCGGATATAATTTTTGAAACTTTTTTCCACATTCGGATTATCCAGCAGAGCCTGTATACCTTGCTTCAGATAATCAGCCGTACCGGCAGCTGCCGGGTCGAATACATAAGCCAAATCGTTGGTTGCCACAAAGTCACCATTTACATTTCCGTTAACCACCATCGAATAACGGGTTCCACCCATACCGGAGAAACGGGCTCCGAGATTGATTCCCCAGAATGAAGGGGCAGTGCCATAAATAACCACTTTATTCCGGAATTGGTTGTTCGAGTAATTCATCTGGCTTAAATCACGCGGATCATCCGTCACCATTTGTGCAAGCGTAGCCGAGTTTGCGACATTCCCTGTGTATGATGTATTATCTTTGGTATCGTTCCAGGTATAACTCATAGTGATTTCACCATCCCTGAAATAACGGTAGGTTCCATCGACCACAAAAGCAAACTGATTCACCTTTCCCTGGCTGTTCATTTGCAACACGCGACCAACAGCAGCACTTTTACGACCGTCCATCCAATTCGATGTACCGGTAGACGAGATCTTAGCAGCCGGAACGTACACTCCACGGTTTCCTTCAGAAGCAATCCTGAAAAATGGCTGATCCACCATATTGGCATCAACATACATATAATTGTTCCTGCCAAGGGTAGCATAGGCACTTGCACCGACTTTGAGCATATCGGAAAAGAAGTGGGTGTAGGATAAGTTTGCTTTATAAACAACAGGCACAGCTACATCAGCAGCATTCATATTAATGGTTGAAATTTTGGGAATCAATGGATTGTTGAATAAGTCAGCACCAGGTGAAGTAGAAGGATTAGCGCGGTATCCCGGGAAGTTTGCAACAGGAACCAGTGCACCTTGTACATCAATACTTGCAGTATGTGTACCGTCAAACACCATGTTGTTAATCATGGCATAGTTATTAATGTCGGAAGCAAATACCCCGGCACCTAAGCGGATAATATCAGTATGTTTTTCATCGATATCCCAGGTAGTCTGAATACGTGGCTGAACCTGAAATGTATTTAATTTATTATCCGTGCGCAATCCCAATTCGGAGAATACCGTCTGGTTGAAAGCTCCGGCGTTCAGATAGGCAGCATAGTCCAGACGCAGTCCGGCCATTACTTCAAACCCCCGGAAGAGTTTTGTCTGTAGTTGTCCGTAAATCCCTGAATTTACTATATTTTCCCTTACCCGTTGATCATCGGTCATGTAAATATCACGGGCATACCGGTAGGGTTGATTGTTTTCAAAAGCATCAAGCCCCAAATAATAAAAACGGCCGTTTGTTTCGCTACCGTACCGTGAATTCATGTTGCTGTACATCATATCCAACCCGAAGGTATAATTTATATTTTTTGTATTGTAATATAAGTTATCCACCAATTGAACGACATTGTTGTAAAAGTTTTCCGGGCAATAACGTTGACCGCCTAACTGGATATTGGTATAAACGGTTTTGCCATCAACTGTGGAAGCTACATTCTGCACAATAGCCCGTGGGATATTTGATTCGGGAAGCTGGCTGTTAGCTGTACTGTTTTCGGAAGTATACAGGTGTTGAAGCTTCAATTCGTTTACCATTTTAGGACTAAACACAGAGCGCAGGGTAGCTAATAAGCTGTTGTCAACAGATTTTACATCGCCATACACTTCGTATAGGTTAATAGTGGTGTTGTCGTCAAGTTTTTGTTTATTGCGGTCGTTGCAGTAGTTATCACGAACTGTCAATAAATTCGTTGGATTCAATTGCCAGTCGATACGGGCAAAGATGGCATCCGTACCCTGGTTTTTATTAAACGAGCCGGTTTGAGGGCTGGCTGCAACACCGTACTTACTACGAGCAATGTTCAAGAACCGATCCAACGTAGTTTGTGTCAGGTTGTATTTTTTTTCATCAGAAGCATCCTGAATGTCAGCAATTACTAACGGACGGTTATCTTCCTGGTGATCCCAGGCAATAAAATAATGTGCACGGTCTTTTATAATAGCCCCACCCAACGTGGCACCATATTGATACGTAGAAAAATCCGCTTTCCGATCGCGGCCCTGTATATCGTATGGACTCGAAAGCCAATTGGCACGGCTGTAAAGAAATGCACTTCCCTTCAGGGTATTTGTACCCGATTTGGTTACAGTACTGACAGTACCACCCCCACTACGACCAAAAGTAACATCGTACTGGTTGGTTACTACTTCGAATTCACGGACAGCTTCCATAGTAATTGCATAAGGACCACCATTACGATTTGTAGTACCACCTGAAGTTGGATTTTTAGCTGACATACCATCAATGGTAAAATTGGTAGAAGTAGATAATTGTCCGCCTAAGCTTGTTCCGGAACTGAGAGGGGATAAATCAATCAGCGAAGTGAAGTTGCGTCCGTTAACCGGTAGTACGGCAATAGTGCGGGCACTGATAGCAGTAGCTGCTCCTGCATTTGAAACAGTCTTACGCAATGAGTTGGCAACTACCTGGACTTCATTCATCGTAATTGATTCTTCTTTCATGGTAAAGTTAATCCGGAGCATATCACCCTGGTTCAGGGTGTACCCTGTTTTCTTTTGTTCACCATATCCGACATATTTGGCCGATACGGAATAAGGGGTTCCGAGTGGGATCTGTTGGATGATGTAATCCCCTTTTTCGTTTGTAACTACCGCAGTAGAAAAACCGGTTGATTCATTACGCACCATAACGGTGGCACCAATAATTGTTTCACCTTTGTTGTCGGTAATTTTTCCCACAATGGTTGCATGTGTGGCCTGAGCCATCAGAAGGTGGGGGCATATAATCCCCACTGCCGCTATCATTGATAGCAGTAATTTTCGTAAGTCAAGATGTTTCATTGGATTTTATTTAGTTTTTTGAGAGTAATAAAGCCGCTGATGGTGCAGGCTGTTGTGCTACAAGTTTCAGAATGGCGGATGCTATTTTGTCTGATGTTTTACGACTGGTCTTCTTCATGGTTTCAGCCGACTCAAGGTGCATAGCTGTGAAATAGTTTGACCCGCTGCTGATTTCTGTTTTCTCCTTATTATACAAACTGTAGCTTATAAAATAGAAGATTGTGTTGAACGGTTCATCCTGTTTCCGAAGGAAGTGGCGGTTGAGTATTAATACATATTCAGCCCCGGCAGTAGTAAGCAAATCCTTAAAACATTGATTATCGACTTTAGACAGATCGGCTGTACATTCATCCTGTTCTCCTTTTACCTTGATGTTAGCCAGCACATTGGTACATTTTTCTGTATTTACAACCGGGATAAAAGCAACCCGTGACTGAGCGATATTAGCACTTATGATGCGGTTAAAAACCACTTCCAGGCTATCTTCCGGAATACCTGATTCTTCGGCTATCAATCCTTTATAATAATAATCGGACCGGATATTATCATTCAGTCCCAAAATAAGGATTCTTCCTGAGGCAGGAGCTTCATTAATACTGTTCGTTTTTGCATAAGCCCGTGGAAAAGATAGTATCAATAGCACGGTTGTTAATAAAATGATTTTTTGTATTGTTTTCATAATTCATTCAGTTAAGTTGGAAATAGTAATTCGAATTGGAAAATATCTTTTCTATTTTTATAACACAAAAGTACAAGTTGCATGTTTCAAACCGGATACAACTAAATTAAGAAACCATTTTGTTTCTATTTCACAAATAGAAACAATTACAAGTTCTAACTATTAGATTAAGAAATTAAACGAGAGATCATCAAATCAGAATAAGAATACCTGTAACTTGCCACAGAGGTTCTCTTATAATGAAGTTGAATTAACACAGGGCTTTTAATTGACCTTAGTACAATCACCTGAATTTGAATATATACATGCAATGATAAAAAAAAGCGCTGCAACACCAAATGTGTGTATTTGTATATATAATAATCAATAGAACTATTTATTATTAAAATTAAACAATTATCTTTGCCCTGATTTAACCACCCTACTTTCCGATTAATTCAATGTGTCAATCAACAATCGATTAATTCCTACGTCGTCCATCATGGATAACGCAAAATAAGTAATACGATTATGAAAGCAGTCGTTTTCTGTTTATTTGCATTTATTTCATTAACTGTCTGCGGACAAGAGACAAAAGAAAAAGCATTGTATGTTTTTGATTCCATCCCTGTATTTGAAACAATTCCGGAAGAAGAAGCCGACTTGCCGGAACAGACCATTCACTTAATTCAGGTAGAAACAAACAAGGACAAGTTTGGAGCATATAAGAACTATGATTTTGACAAGATCATTTATGTCTTTACAAAAGAATATGCCGGGAGGCCGGAAGAAATTAAACGGATTCCGTCAAAAAAAAAGATGTACCGGAAAGAAGGGAAATGGTGTTTATTGGGATCAACACAACCCTATACCGGCAAATTCATTGATTATTACTTCAGTGGAATAAAAAAGCAAGAAGGATCCCTGCAGGATGGATTGGATGAAGGACTTTGCAATTCGTACTACAAAGATGGTAAGTCTGCATGTTACAAGAATTATATCAAAGGAACAGCAAACGGGGAATATGGGGAATACTTCCCGAACGGAAAACTGAAACAGGCAGGAATCTTTAAAAACGGGAAAGAAGAAGGCCTGTGGAAAGAATGGTATTCAACCGGCAATCTGAAAAGAGAGCGGGTATTTGCAACAGGCGTTGAACTACCGGCCAGTGAATCGAACGCCGGATATGCCTTTATGACGAAAGGCATCGAATCCTTTAGCAAAGGAGACTACAAACAGGCTTTGACGTATTACTCCAAAGCCATTGAATTGAATCCCGGAAACAGCGACTTTTATTTTCACCGGAGCAATGCCTATTTCCACGATCGCCAGTTTGAAAAAGCAATTGCCGACTGTGACAAGGCAATAGAATTAGAGCCTTACTACGAAGATGCCTACAGCACCAGAGCGCTAAGCAGAATTCAAAAGTACGTAACGATATGCAAGCAAACCCAGGATAAAAAGCATCCGGAAACGCAACAAAAAACAGAAATCCCGGAGAAAGAAAAAGATAAAATCAGCCGTGATTTACGAAAAGTATTTGAACTTGGAGACACCAAACATGTCATATCTGACGCTTTGAAAGAATACAGCGAATGATTGGTCAATAATTAATAATTAACAACTGTCGGATCACTGAAAATGTGAGTTTTTGTTGATTAATCAGTTCATAAAATATCTACGCGTATTTATATAAAAACAGACCCTCAGAATCATAAAAAGGAAAATTCACGGGAATACCACTAACAATACACCGAAAACAAAACCCTGTATGAAGCACAACATCCATATTTACTTATTTTCTGCACTGATTTCAGTATTGTTTCTTACAGTTGGCTGCAAGACTGTTGGCGACCAGAATAATCCAGTTGCAACGACCTATACCACCACCATCAACAGGACAATCATTCCCGACGCAGTGCCTGTTACACCAACTGTCCGCATTGATGATCCGGCCAATTTTGCAAAAAGAGGATATGGCACCTGGCATTACGGAGCAGGGCTTCCTGTTCAAAAAAGACTGGACCTGCTGCCTACCGGTTATATTACCCCGACAGGTGCACAGCCAGCCCAATTACTTCGATTCTTTACCATTACAGATATCCACATCACTGACAAAGAATCACCTGCACAAGCTATTGTTTTTGCACCGAAAGCCGGGAAGAACGGAATTTCATGCTATTCTCCCCTGATGCTTTATAGTACACAACTATTCAATGCAACCATTCAAACCATCAATGACATCCACAAACAGAACCCATTTGATTTAGGGTTATCGCTGGGGGATATGATTAACAGCGATCAACTCAATGAGCTCAGATGGTTCATAGATATCCTGGATGGCAAAAAGATTAATCCGGATTCAGGCAAAAAAGATGACCCTGTTGCCGGGACAAATAATGATTACCAGGATGAGTTTCAGGCTGCAGGGCTTGATCATTCGATCCCCTGGTATGCCACCATTGGCAACCATGATCATTTGTGGTTGGGTTCTCTGCCGATGAGTGCCAATATGAGTAAAATACTGGTTGGCAATGCGATCATGAAATTACCCAATATCCTGGATGCAACCGACAAGCAGTATTATTCCGTAGGCACACTCGATGGCAGCACACAGTATGGCACCATCATCGGTGCAGGCAGAATAGACACGATGACCAATATCCCAACAATAGCTCCTGACTCATTACGCCGTTCACTCACGAAAACCGCGCTGATAAACGAATTCAGCAAAAGTACGACCCTTCCGGCAGGACATGGGTTTATTCAAAGCAATCCGGCCAATGTATTCGGTGGCTGTTATTCCTTCGAGCCCAAATCGGGTTTGCCGCTTAAGATCATCGTACTCGATGACACCCAGGATGAAACCGATGCAAGACCTGCAGAAGGGATTTATGGACATGGGGAACTCAATAACGGCCGCTATGAATGGCTA
>Ga0302271_10003578_pt1 | contig 13030 bp, 12 predicted proteins | sample III_Bog_N1_1_FD_198767 | JGI IMG/M metagenome (GOLD analysis project Ga0302271, IMG submission 198767) | Peat permafrost microbial communities from Stordalen Mire near Abisko, Sweden - III_Bog_N1_1 | ecosystem: Environmental > Terrestrial > Soil > Wetlands > Peat | place: Sweden: Abisko... | reverse complement strand
TTTTCAATTTTTTTTTATTTTTTTTTTTAATTCCCCCCCCCCCCCCCCCAAACTAGAACTAGACTTAATTTCTTTCTATTATCCTTTCAATATCCTTACCTATGAAGGTAACAATTCAATTTGAAGGTTAACTGTGGGGGGAATATATAATCTTTAAAATTAAGGTTAATTAAAACGTCTTTTAAACTTTTCCTTCATCCCTTTCTTCTCCCCTCTATTTTCTGAAAATAAGGCATAATAAAATTCAAAGGCGCTGTGAAGAAAAATAAATAATTTGGCTGAGACTTTTTAAGAAAAATGAATTATCGTAATTGTTATTCATTTTAAAGAAAGAAAAAAAACCATTAAAAAATATTTTTTTATTTCTTTTAAAACCTATTTGGGTGCCCGCATTTTCTTATTTTTCTACCTTGAACGGGGAGGGAAGAGTGAAGGAGGAGGAGTGAGTCTTGTGATTGCTGCTGGAGGAGTAATAATAATTAATTCTGGAATAAAAAAAAAAACATATTAGCAGACGAATAATCTCCCAATCAGCGGTAGTCGGATAGATGCAGTAGTAGCAGCCCACACCAGTCATCGTTGCGACATCGAACCATCCCAAGGAAAACAAAGTCGGATACACGTGCGTTGAAATCGATGGATAAATCACGTTCCCGAGCTACACGGATATTTCCAAGTACATGATCGATGGAGGATTAGACTATTCTCGCTGCTAGTTTGAGTGCAGATTGGTCAAGTAGAAAAAGCTACTCACAAACTAGATCAGATACGCCTATATGCTTAATGAATTCTTCCTCATTTCTAGCGTAAGAGACAGCAGAATTTGTACAATTTATCGTTGGATAGTGTAATAAGTTAACTTTTTAACACAGGAACCATACAAGAAGAGACCCGATAAGATCATCGAGTTGAAGCCCAACAATAGAATCGTCTGGGATTACAACAGGACTAAGACACCTTACAAGCTTACTGGATTCCATTTGCTTGACGGCAAGGATGTCTACGAGTATCAAGCAGAGGAGATCGTTATCTTGAAGCTGAAGGAGATATTCAGTCAAAGGCTGTTCCAAGCGAGATTCTAAGATGAATATGAAGTGCTCTCGTAAGTCGGAAAGGGCAACTACGCAAGGGTAACTGATCATGATAAATACTAGTGATTGAAGAATTATTGCATGTGTTGATCGATGGCTTGCTTAAATTTGTGATTTTGAAATGACTAAAATAAAAAGGTATATTCGATTCGACACCGCTCTACTGGCAACAAATATGCGGTTAAGTGCTTCGAGAAGCAGAAGCTCTTAGGGCTTGAAAAAGGAGGAGTAAGAAAACAATATTTACATGCAATTCAGTGCCTTTTTTGGTTATTTACAATGCAAATTTCATCTTGTGATTTCTAACTTTTTTCTCAATTTTAAAAAACAAAAAACAGTTATCGTTGCACAACGAGCTGAAGATCATGAGGAATCTCCGAGATCACCCTAATGTCATCAAGCTCTACGAGGTCTTTGAGGGTGAGTAGACATTCTACTTTGTCATGGAGATCCTCGAGGGTACGTCTCTTTATGAAGAAATCAAGAAGCACGCTTAGAATCCGTATAAAGACGAGGAAGTTAAAGAAATCATCGGCATGCTAATCGACGGGATTGCTTATTCTGCATCTAAGAACATCATGCACAGGGACATCAAGCCTGAAAATTTACTTTTCGGGAAATCCAACAATCAGAAGATCCTTAAAATCGTTGATTTTGGTCTTGCTACTTATGCGGATGAGGCACCTTATCTGTTCCCGAAATGTGGCACACCAGGGTTTGTTGCGCCAGAGATAGCTAACTTAGTAGATAAAACAAGTGGGTATAATACAATATGTGATATGTTCTCAGTAGGAGTCATCTTCCACATTCTGTAAGAGACAAAAAGAAGAAAGCAATGTGAATTTACAAACAACAATTGTTAATTTAAATTTGGGAGAAATAATTATTTTAAATTAACAAACTCTTTTTCACTTTCTCTGTTCTGTGCAGACTAACAGGTGAAGCAGTGTTCCCTGGTAAGAAGTTTAATGAAGTCCTCAAGAAGAACAAAGAATGCGAAGTCGACTTAGAGAAAAAAGAATATGAGAATCTCTCCATTCAAGCGAAAGATCTGCTCAGGAGAATGCTCGAGAAAGATCCAGCCAGGAGAATCACCGCCGCTGATGCACTCCGCCATGAATATTTCACAGCTGGCAGGTCCTTGAAGAAAGCGCCTTCAACAGATGATCTCTACGCTATGGAGAATACGAATAAAAAGGATGCAGAAGATTTACCTAACATCAGAGAGAAATAGACCTCCATGTTTACCAAACCACTTAGAATTCCCTATCTCACGAAAGATACCTCAGGATCGACAGATGAGAATCTCAACTCGTTTGTCACAAGAGATCCTTTGTTCGCAGGGCAGACCTAGCCGAACAGATAGCGAGTAGACTCCGGGTAGATGTACTACACGATTGGATCACTCGACAAGCAAACATACGAATCCAACTAAGTTTCTGCGTAGAAAGACTAAGATAAATCGAAATTCCATAGTGCTCAGCAGAAACCTGTAGTCGGAGAGTTCACGATAGGTAACAAGATTGAAAACTGATGTGTATGGGCTGAAGTTAAATGTTAATAATTTGGTTTGATTAAATGAAATAAAGGAGAGAGAGACAGAAACCACAAGGAGAGCATCGCAGAAGAGCACGAAGAAGATGATGAAAATAGAGCAGCTCAGCAACTCTAAATTAAGTAGTAATTACCTAATCTGGCGGAGGATCAGAAGATGGAGGAGGAATAGAACTGAACGATAGATGATTGTATGTATGTTTTTAGTTACACTTATATATCCAATCTCTTAGACTGTGTGTTTAGTAGCTTAGAATTTGACTCAATACGAACAACCAAATATTCCTCTCTCTTCTTTTAGTGAATATATGTGTGTGATTCTAATAATACTTTAAGTTTGTTTGATTTCATTGGCTGTATTCAATTTGAGTCCAATTGATCGATGAACACCACAAATATCAATCGAAAACAAATCATTTCTAAACAGTTATTAATAATCCAAAATACTATATTTATCTCTCTCTCTCTTGCTTCCCTCAATAAGCCTAATATCCTATTTCCCAATTGGTTCTGCTCCCTTCAATTTCTCGTTATCAAAAGAAATCTTGTTGTGTACTACGCTATGACTAAGAGCAAATATGCTCGTGTTTATGTAATAATATCACATTTATGTTCTCTTCCCCTAGTATAACTCTATTCGATGTAATCTGTTAGTAGCAATCATTCTTCGCCAGTGATTACTACTACACTGCATCGCATACTTATGACAACTCTACTGATGATTCCCATTTTCTTGTTGAAATCTACTTAAGCCATGAAGGAATTAACTACCCATAAAATTGATTCATTTGCTTAGTACGATGACTTTCCTATTGAAATCCCTGCTGAATATGCAGGTAAATGGATGTCCATAGAAGCTAGCTACTCTCAAGTCACGAAATCCCTAGCGTCCATGACGGAATTCTTGTTTCTAGCTGCTGAACCAGATATCACTCTTCCAGTAATAACAGAGTTATATTCTTAATAGATCTCCCTTTCAAGCTATCTTCCTGCAGGGATACACTATGATGACGAAGGAGCAAATGCTCTGCGATGGTATTAGTCAACGCTCATCAGCAATGTCAAATCAGGAACATGGCGAGTTGGATTATACGATATGAGTGCATCATTATTAGATTAATTCTAAATCACTGTGCGATTCACTATCTTCGATGCAACGGATGTATATTGTCCAGAGAGTTGTAATGCCATAGCATCTGGTGGGAGTAACACTTGTCGTAAGCACACCTTTCAATAAATATCCAACGCTAATGACTCTCATGTCTGCGCATGCAGTCTAGGATACATAGGGGAGACTTGCTATTTCGAATCGACACTCAGTTCTGTGAATGATACTTTGAAACTAGCAGTTTAATCGTTAAGTTGGACAGTGAGATCATTCAATCTTTCGTAGTATTCAGCAGCAAACTTTACACTGCGATTGCAAGGAGCTGCATAGTATCTTAGAATGTCGATTGTGTATGGTGCAGCGAGCAATAATTCAGTGCCATATTTTTGGTTTAACAGCTTTGACATACAGCAGCAAGGTGACACAGCACAAAATTGGCAAGATTATACTGCCATCAACGATTAAATACCAGAGATGTTCAATTAATCTTTGTTAGCGTAACGACGAGCTTTGTTTCCATGGAAAGATCAGAATTATGATAAAGTTTTGACCATTGGATTCTACAACTACAATCCAATCACTGTGCTTTCCTTTGACATGCAGCTCAAAGTGAATGACTCAGACTCAACTGCAAGCTAAATTCCGCAGAAATTCCTAGTGATTCTTGTTGTATTATGCGGCTCTCTTGTATTGTGCATTGTGCCTATTTCATATTGCTTCTGCAAGGCGAAATGCAAGATTTGGAGACGATCACTGTGGTAATACTTGTGGAAGAGAGACGAACAGCTGAATCAATCACAAGATAATGGCAAGAACAATGATAAGAGTAATCATCATAATGAAAGTAGCATTCTCCGTGAGAGTCAACGAAGGTAATTGCAGTATTTGCAGTAGTTGTAGGAATAGTAGCAATCAGCAGGTTAATAGGATATCAGAGTATTCTCAGTGTAGAATCCTCCTCTTTCGAGTGGACGTCCTTTTGGAGCAGGTCCATCAAGTTCTTCGAGATCGGGAGCAATGAATGAAGATGCTGAGAGAATCAGTTCTAATACTCGCAGAGGATAATAATATACAAATACTGTGAATTCCAACCCGAATAGCGCTAATCGAGAGATTTAGAGTAACAGCGATAACGTTGGCGAGTAGGTTCCAGCAGTAGTCAAGAAGGTGGTTCCTGTGACTCGTGAGACAATTGATAAGTTCATGCCATCTCAACTCTATTCCGATATCATCAAGCTCTACGCTAATCTCAAGGAAGAATGTGCTGAGTGTATCGTGTGCTTGGAAGGATTTGAGCTTGACACATAATGCAGACTGACTCCTTGCTTTCATCTATTCCATTCGGAATGTTTATTGTCTTGGTTTGACAAGCATTCGACTTGTCCGTATTGCAGAGCTCCTTGCAATCGAAAAGGCATCATACAATTACTGCATATTTCATAGAGAAACACATATCTTAAGAGGTTTGAATCACCGAGGCTAGACACTGCACCGTATGGCCACAACAAAGAGTAAGAAGAATAAGAACGATATGCGGAGAATTACTTGTATTGTAATGGAGCACTCAAGACTGAGGGGAATAATTACAATAACAATATGAGTCAGACTCATCAAACTATTGACAATAAGAGCAGGGCAATATTAAATTCACCAATGAATGGTAGTCACAGTGAAATGTTTGTGAGTAGTAGTAAAAATAAAAACAGGAGAGATATCTAAGACATCAAGAATGTATCGACTAGCAAGTTAGATGGGATGAAACACTACTACAATAACAACATTACTCAACAGGAACGCATTATATCATTCGAAGATTGTTTAAGTAGCACATAAGACTTAAAGACGCCGTAAGCTAACTTACAATATCAATTAGCAGATGGCAGATACTTTCAATCTAAGTATGGTTTGCAAGATCAAAATAACAAGAATGGAATGCTAGTCAATGGGCCTAACATAGACAGGCTAATCAACGAAACCTAGATACAATCCTTAGCACAATTAGATCCATACAGCCTTAACAATAACATTATGAACATAGATTCATTTAGCATCATAAGTAGTAGCAACTAATAATAGACAATGGGAGAATCAGCATAGCAATAATAATTAAAATAATAACAACAATAAGGAATAATGCTAAGTCATATAAACTCCCCTGAGAATTCATTCTATTAGATGAGTCAATCAGCAATCTAAAAGAATCAATGCATGGAACTCAATGGGGTTAAAGTAGTCGATGAATTATTGGTGCTAGATGATGATGATGATAATGATAATGAGGATGCAGACAATAATGAAGATGCTCCGAAGAACAATAGGAATATGAGGGATGCATTGGATAACTAATGATAAATAGATAAAACAAAAAGAGAAGAACAATATTATTCTGATAATGAGGAATGACTGAATAAAGCAATAATATATTTGATAACAGTCTCTATTCTTCTTTTTCTTTTTTGAAGAATAGCTTTATCATATAAAAGTATATTTGTTCATTAAACCTAATTTGGATCTTCTAAGCTTCACTTCTCCCTCCCCCTCTCCTTGATCATCATCTTCATGGATATCGCTTATTCTAATTGTTGGCTTGTTGAAATGAATGCGGGTTTAGAATCTTCTCCTGCTACTCGAAATGATCGAAATCGAGCATCTCTTAGCTGTCTTTGAATCTCCTACTTTCACTTCTCTCTTCATCACTCACTACTCCCTGTGTTGTAAATTACTAGTTTTACTATGTGTTCGAGTATTATTAATTGTATTATGGCTAATTCATGCCTATTCCCGCTGTTCCTGCTGCTATTTCTCCTGTATGTTAGTTCAATGAACCACCTTAATTACTTGCAGAACGTTGAATCTAGTTAGGCTGAAGAACAGCACTGCTGGAAGTAATTCCAGGAACTGCAAGATTATTGAGGGTCTATTGCGATTCTATTACCGATTATTGTTAGGATTAGGATGACTGAACAGCCATCTGTGATTATTGTTGTTATTACTACAGCTATTGTTGTTGTTGTTGCTGTTGTGCTTATTGATACTGCAATAGTTATTATCGCTATCTCTGCAGATTCGAAGTTGGCATATCCATTACAAACAGACTCTATTCCCCAAGGAACTTATTCTTGTAATTCCGTGACTGCTGCTTTCTGAGATTGTATGACTTTCTATTCAGTTCTACGCCATCCGCAGCAGCTCTCTTTTCTTCGTTTGTCATGTTCATCCCACTACTGCTATTCTTGTTAGTATTCGCACTATTCGCACTTGCATTATTTTTATTTGTATTATTAGCCATATTTGCACTGGAATTATTCACATTCGAAGGTGTCCTAGTCAACTACGCTAGCGATGTTCTTCTGCCTGCTTTGCCACTTCTCGAAGGCAAGGATTTACCTTGAATCTATTTTTTATCCTTTCTGCCTCTGAATTCTTCTTCGATTAATTAATCTTCTGATCGCCGACGGTCTCTTTCTTCATCTTCATCAGCTCCTACTTGTACATCTTCATCCTCACTGTGAAGCTGTCGACAGACTTATTTATTATTGTTATTCCTGACTAATTTCCTGATGATCTTTCCTGCAGGTTTATTCTTTTTCGTTCTATAATTATCCTGTTCTTCACCACAATATTCATCATCATCGTCGTCATCGTCATCACCATCATCATTGCTATCTTCATTTTCATCGTCTTCCTCTTCATTATCGTCATCTTCATCTTAGAACTCGCCAAACTCATCTTCATCAATCTATTCGTTATCTTCTCCTCGATGCTTTCTCCCTTCTTAAGCTTCCTATGCGAATATCGACAACCTGCAATTCTCTGATTCTTCGATCTTTTGTTTCTTCCTTGGACGGGAGCTAGCCGGAGCAAGCATAGCATCGCTGCTACTTGCATCAGTTTACTTCAATTTTTTCAATAATTTCTCATTATTCTTCTTCATTTTGCCTTTGCTTTTCGTAAGGTTTCTGCAGCTAGTGAAGATATCTTCTTCTTCCTCATTTGTCTTGATGCTATCTTCTTGCTGTTTCATGGAATAATCCTCCTACTCCGGGGTGCTTTGCTAGTCCAATTGACACTTTGGACTTTCATCGTCACTTGGTCTTGGTAGCAGAATGATGTTCCTTGGGAGGAGATCTGATTTCGAATTTAAACTACTTTGCAGACTAGGCTACTGATTTGCAATGCTAATATTATTATTCTCATTCAACTCATTCATTCCGATTTGATCATCTTCTTCATTGTTGATTGCAACTCCACCAGCACCGCCACCATTGTTGTTGTTGTTTTCATTATTCTCCGCCATAATATCTTTCCATATCTCTGGAAATGTCTCCTCTATGATCTTCTACTACCTCGCACTTTCCATCGCTTCCTTGACATTTATCACAACCTTCGTAGCATGCTTATACTCATCTAAATACTCCTCTTCGTTTGCGCTAATCTCCTTCCAAACACTCAGCTGCTGTTCGTTTTCTAGTCTCCAAATACTCAGATAATCCTGCAGAGTATTCGCTGTCGTGCATACATCCTTGTAATTCAGCTGGTATCTTCTGAAGAACGTCTATGCCTCGTAGTCTCTATCCGGCTTGACTGCGTGAGCATGGCAGTGAAACATCGGCAGTAACATGAAGTGATCTAGCCTCTCAAATGCACTTTCCTCAATGGTTTTTTCCTTTTCACAATCCTTTTTATCCTCCTCTGCCCAGACTTCATACCCATTCAAGAACCCACAGAGAGGGTGAATGTAGACATTACATGCGATTTTATCATCATTCCCTCCTTGACTATCTTCTCTATTCTCGTTCAATTCTTCCTCTCCAAAGCCTTTTAAAGCACATTACCCCACACACTTTATCTTCCTACCTCTTCTCGATAAGCATTTCTCACACGCGACATGCGATTCGCTCGCAATATCCTATGCAATACTCTCATGCGTAACACCATTCCTCAACTGCAGTCTGCCATCATCATATACCGCATAGTTAAACAAGAACAAGCACGTCGGATGGTAGAAATAATTCGGTTCCGGTGGGAGAGTAGTCACTGGTAGATATGGCTCAGTGCAGAGTCGACATTAAAACGGTGAAGCAAGCAGCATCTGAGCTTGGCGCTTCTTGCCGTTGTTGGGGAGTTAGCTTGTTTCGCATCGACGACATAGAAATCTCTCCTCAGGGATGAAATCAATGCCGTAACAGTTCTTATGGAAACTAGCATTGCATTGGGAGCAATATACCACAGGGTTATTGTCGTTGTTCACGTGATGGAAGCACACTGCACAATCAGTTTCCAGTAATTTACTGTTTTTCTTTTCAGGATCATCATCATCGTTGTCGGAGTTATTAGAAGAGTTGTTGTTATTGTTATTGTCATCATAACCATTATTATTAGTGTTATCTTCTTCTTATTTGATGGATTATTCTCCTCGTTATTCAATATTCCCCTTATTGTTATTCTCCTCTTCCTTGCACTCGATCTTAATACAACCTTCAATTCCTTCTTCTTGATCCTTAACCTACTCTTGCTTCTTCCTTTCACTCCCTCTTTCTAAATCCAATTGCTATCGTTGCTCTTCTTCAATGACCACTTCTTCTACTTTCTCCATTCCTTAGATTTCTTCTTGTTATTACTATTTGACCTGCTGCCTTAACTGCACCTCTAGCACAATCTCCTGATGCGATAAATTAATCTCAACCTTCATATCATTCGCTGCTTTGAAGTATCGCACAGTGTCATAATGCAGTCTATCCGAGAATCCATGGATAATGTTCTTGTGGATCGATATCCATTTCAAGTAATCACTGATTCTCACGGATAACTAGCGCACTTGCAAGTAGTCGTCTTCTTTTGATTATGCTGTCATAACCCTGCTTGAGAGACTATTCACTTGTTCTGATAGCTTGAGCTCTTTTTGGGTCGCTTCTAACGCAAGAATATTTGCTTCGAGTTGCGTCTTTGGTTGCTTCGATAACTAGCGCACTAATACACTCGATAGCAATGCATTCTCCATACCATTTATGTCCAATACAATGATTTTCTTTAGTTTCAACGCATTCCCACATATTGGTTCATCCGCTGCTGAAGGAGTCGTGTCTTTATTAGAGTCTTCATTCGCTGCTAGTGCAGTATTATTACCCTTAGCATTCTTCTTCTTATTACTGCTAGCAACACTCTAAGATGTCCCTAAGCTATTCCCTTTATCACTTCTAAGACTTAGATTCAACGCAGCTGAAGAAGAATTCACTGGATTGGTAATACTCTATTACTCTAATAATCCCTTAACATTCCTGCATTCGACTAACACCCTCTGAATCTAACTAACATCCTTCGCATCTACAATTTCAATGCTATCCTCTCTCGGCCTCTCCTTCTACTCTAGAATACTCCTCTACGCTTTCTTATTCGCTTTCACCTTGTACACGCATAGAAACCCATATATTCCTTCCTTTTCATCATTTACCTCATGCAGCACACTTAAATACGTGTTCATCTTGAAAGGCACGACTTCACTGCTGTACGAATCGTTCACAGTGCTGACATAATACCTATATGCTTATGAGCTACTTGCAACACTCCTCTCTAGTTTGCTAGCAATCGCCTTCACACTGATATTCACTGCTGGTGGCTTAGCTTACAACACACCTAGGAGCTACACTGGTAGATTAGACGAAGGAGGGAAGTACCCCGCGTCAATTTAATCCCACCATTCGAATACAGACTCTTCATCTTCGCCTTAAGGGAAGGGCTTAACTTCGATGAGATTCATCCCGACAGCTTCACTGAGCTATTGTGTCAGTGAAGACAAGGGATATTGCATGGATTGAGGGTTAGAATACCCAGGAGGTTACAGCAGTTGATCATCTTTCTTAGCTGAATTGGCTTTGAGTTATTTCGATCCTCCTTTGCTTAACCGACTGACTTGATATTGCGATTGTTGGGCTTGTTGTTAGGAAGATTACTGCTAGCTCTCACTTTCATCGTATCCTAAGGATGATTAGTTCAAGTCAAGATTATTATTGTTGTTGTTGTACTCCCAGAAGCTGCAAGATGATTCATCACTCTCACTCTCCTCTGATAGTTGTGCTTATTGTTGTTGTTATTCTACCTTCTGCTGCTTGTTACCACCACTAACAGTAGCAATCTTATTAGTTCCTATTGGTTTCTTAGTCTCTTCACTACTCTGCTTATTATTGTCGGTCTCTGCTGTCTTATCGTTCAATTGTTTCTGTGATTCTTATGACTTGAATATCCCTCCTGCATTTGATGTCTCCTCTGTTCCTGCTGCTGCTGCTGATGTTATCTACTCCTTCCCTTAATTTTACGCAATCAAGCACACATATTAATCATCAAAGCATTCAACATAAATCACTTGAATCTGTTAAGAATCTTTTTGGGTTTGTCTTCTCAAAAATCACAAAAATAACAAGCAACAAATTATTGTTTCTAAGAAAACTGGGGGGTGGTTTTCGATCACACACAAATGCGGCTAGCGGCAGCTGGTGTGCAGCAGTGAGTTAGTGAATGCTTCAACAGTTAGACCCTCCAGACTTGCCAAAACAAAGTATCTCTCTCTCTCTATCTCTCTCCCTTGGGTTCTCTCTCTCTTTCTTCTTCTCTCCCAGGCGTAGAAATATTCTCTATTGCATTCATCCTGTTCTCATAACCAGCAAATCACTCAACTACCGCTAGCCACACGCGCAAACTCATCCATCCATGCATCCTTTCTTCAATCTGTTTCATCCATTCATTTTCATGTAATTTACCCTCCTTATGTCTCTCTCTTTTCCAGCCATAAACCCAACTCATATCAGTTAGTCTATGCCATCCCTCCCTCTCCCTCATCATCCCTTTTGGCTTGTAGCTTGCTAGTTTATCCAAATGTAAAATATATTATGATTTACCTTGTTTCTGAGTGCTCAATATCTCCGCAGGTGCTTCTTGCTTTGTATTCAATTGATCTGGATACATCTGCTGCGCTTGATGAAGGATCTAGTATTACTGCTACTGTTGTTATTGGTGTTGATTCTTGATGTCTACTCTTTTCAAATCGATACTTTCCATAGACGGTAGCATGCCAGAATACTATTACGTAGACTATGACTGCGATTATGCCAGATCTAATTGCATTCCTTATTACTACTACATCTGCTATGATTATTATCCTTGCTACTGAATCATCCTCATAGATTGATTGTAAGTACCATTTCTATCTGATTAATACATCTGCTAATACATGCTTCCATTCATCAGCGAAGACGGGGAAGGATCCATGTTGTTGTTGTTGTTACTCATCTACCCTCCAAGTGAGTTGATCTATGGTACATTTCCACTTAGATTTCTCATCTGAATAAATGGATTATTTCCATTCATTTGAGACTACTACTATTGCATCATCATTCCTGAAGATTGCATCTTCATATTCGCTAGCATCATTCCTTATTATGACTACTACTACTACCCAGCAACACCCTACATATGATGATAATGGTATTTGAGTATCTCTAGCTGTCGTTGCTGTTCTTTCTCCTTACGTATACTCAGCAATTCCACAAAGAAAGGCTGGTATGTCTCATTAATTAATGGACCTGCTTTTTTCTTGAAGTTTTATGCAGTCTCAGCGATAATAACTCTTTATCCTGGAGGCACCATCAAGGACTAGTTAGTTCCTTACTACTAGCGAGATAGAGGCTACTAAGGAAAAGTAGCGATTTATGGCTACAGTGGCTGTCCAGTCGTAGGATCAGTTGGTACAAGTTGCTGCTACTGCTTTGGTAGCTATTAATATTATTGTGGAATCCCTTGGTTGATACTTGGGTTTTCAGCTTGGTTAATCCCAGCAGGCGTAGTTATCAGACCTACATTGGTTGCTGCAGGCGTATTAGCCACACCTGATGCATTGATATCTTGCTGTTCTATTTTGAGCTGGGATTTCCGCCTGTAGGTAGATTTAGTTTGTTGAGGAGTCACCTTGGGTTCTGAGATGGTCTGCGATTCTGTGTTCTCAACCTTCGTATTGATTTATTATTATTAATCAGCATAATTGCTAGCAGCTATCCCAGGAACAGCTGCTGATACATTATTGGTAGTCTTTTCTTCTTCAATATTGGGCTATGCTACTTCTTCTTCTTCTTGCGTTGTTGCAGCAGCCGATGTTAATTAGCCAGCCGCAGGTGCTTTCTTTCTACTCTTTCTTTCTGCTTTTGGTTTCTTGATAGTTTTATTAGCTCCAATCCCTCCTGGTGGTGGCACAATCATTGATGCTGCTTCCATCGATTACTGCTATTGG
>Ga0302271_10003577_pt1 | contig 13032 bp, 16 predicted proteins | sample III_Bog_N1_1_FD_198767 | JGI IMG/M metagenome (GOLD analysis project Ga0302271, IMG submission 198767) | Peat permafrost microbial communities from Stordalen Mire near Abisko, Sweden - III_Bog_N1_1 | ecosystem: Environmental > Terrestrial > Soil > Wetlands > Peat | place: Sweden: Abisko... | reverse complement strand
TGAATAGAATAGTTGAGCCCTCTAACTTGCGAGCCACTGAACAAACTTTTTTGCGTAAATTTTGATGCCAAGCGAAACATCTGTGGGCTTTCTTCTGATTTTGTTTTTGGATCTTTCTAAGAATAATTGAAGGAATTCAATTGCTTTCCAAATTAAATGAAAACTTTGTTCTTTAAAAGAATAATTCACAGTTAATATGGGGATATGATTATCCTTGATTTATGAAATTATCTGATTTCAGAAAGCCTCAAATCACTTTTCTTTGTTGATTTGGCAAGAGATTGTTTGTGTTTCGCATTCATTTTTTTAAAATATTCTCAAATCTGGAAGAATATTCAATATTAAGAGATGATTACTGCAGAAAAAACTTTCAAAATAAATCAATTTATAAAAAAGCAGTTCCTTTTTTCCAAATTGGCAATACTATCAATCCTCATTAAATAAGGAGCCATCTAATTAGTATATTGGCCAAGTATGTTAATGAAAGATATAAATTAGTTTTCTCTTATTCTTTGATTTATTCCCTTGAAAAATATTTCCTATTATGTAAGGATACAAAACTCGAATAATCATAAAAACTAAATAATAAGAAGAGTATTTGTAAGCAAGATCAGTTATTTATGATACTTATTATGTTTATTTTGATTTTTGTAATCTAAGTTGGTAATAGTTTATTTTCTGCTTAACGGGAAGAGAAAATCCTTTGGTTAAGAAGAAACTTCAAATTAAACTGAAGCATATGAGAGAGAAAATTTGAAAACTAAAAGTCTTCTGATCCTTGGGAGTAGAGGAACTCAAAAATACAATCAAATAATTCTAGATTGCAAGACATTCATTTTGAAAGGAAAAAACAAATAAATAAACAAACAGACAACAGATACTTTCTTGTTTGGGAGAACAAACAGCGTCAATATGACTAGTTCCAACCATGTGCAGCTCGAAATGCACAACGAAGAAACCTCGAGTGCAACGGAAAAACTCAAATTACCCGCAAGTCAACTTGTTAAGCTGGTAAAACTGTCTGAGAAACGAGAGTTCTGCGAGGAAATAGATGAACTCGAAGTCATGTACAAAGCTTCATCATATTTCTAACCAGATTTCTTTCAGAGTGTGCTGATCAATTCCTCGATGAGTATTCTGCCACCTGAAAACGATCTCATCAGTAGAATGTTCCTTGATTAGCTAGGTTCAAGCTTAACTTCTGGAATTAATTCCAATCCAAACGAACTCAACGAAAGAGAGCGAAAATACGGACACAACAGAAAAGAACAAGTAGTTCCAAGTTCATTTTGCTCTTTACTCTGGGATGCGCTTCAAGATACAACATTGATAATCCTGACTATTGCAGCATTTGTATCCATCGCTGTTGATGTTGGCACTGCAAATTCTGAAAATCGTAATATTGCATGGATAGAAGGATTTGCTATTTTCATGGCAGTTGTGATATGCTCGACTGTATCCGCTGCGAACGATTATAAAAAGGAAAAATAGTTCTAAAAGTTAAACGCTGTGAGTTCTTTGAATCTCATGGTGTCTGTAATAAGAGATGGAGCTACCATGCAGATTCATCGTGATAATATTCTTGTTGGAGATTTACTTAAAGTCAAGGGTGGTATGGAATTGCCTGCAGATGGAATAGTAATAACTTCAGTAGATTTAAAATGTGACGAATCTGTCATGACAGGAGAACCAGGTAGATAAATCAAAATCAACTTAAACTCAATTCTTAAATCTCTTCTTAAATATTCTCGAATTTGAAACGAATTATTTGATGTCTTTTTTTGTCTTTTTTCTTCCAAAGATGCTGTTGTGAAATAATGCGTCGTGAAGTGCATCTAGAGAAGAGAAGAAATCAAGCGATTAAATCTGCAGCACATCAATCGTCATGAGGTTCCGTCTCCGATCATGATGAGTGGCACAAATGTAATTTTTATAACTAAAATAAATCTTTTTTTTCTTCTTGAAAAAATTCCTGATTTCTAAAAATAATTTAAGGTCATTGAAGGTGAAGGATTAATGCTTGCCATCGTCGTTGGTCCATAATCTACATAAGGCAAAATCGATGAGATACTGTTGATGCAGGAAGTTACTAAGAGTCCTTTGCAAGAAAAATTAGAAACGATCGCTACTGATATCGGCAAATTCGGATTGTACTCTGCACTTTTGATAGTGATTCTCCTTCTGATTCGCTTTACTGCCGAAAGAATTTACGAGGAATCATTTGAGAGTGAGCACGTTACGGAAATAATTAATTTCATCATTATAGGCATAACTGTTATTGTCGTAGCAATCCCCGAAGGTCTCCCTCTAGCTGTGACACTGTCACTTGCTTTCTCAACTTAAAAAATGCTCTAAGAAAAAAATCTAGTGCGAAAAATACAAGCTTGCGAAACAATGGGAGGAGCTAACAATATTTGCTCCGATAAAACAGGCACTTTAACTTAAAACAAGATGTTTTTAACTACGATCTGGAACTTTGGGTAGTAGTTTATCGAAGTCAATAATGACAGGGAATACGTGGCAACAATTGATAGGTATTTACCGAGAACAAGTTAAGAGCTGTTTATTCAACTGATAGCAGTGAATTCAACAGCTACAGTTAGTCCACCAAGTGGAGATGCCACAGAATAAGCTATGGTTAAGTTTCTTGAGAAAATAGGAGTGAATTTCTTAGAAGAAAGAACGAGATACTTAGAAACAGCATATTTGCCATTTTCTTCTCAAAGAAAGAGAATGTCTAAAATAATTCGGCTACCATCTGGACATCAACGGCTGCTTATAAAAGGTGCTTCTGAACTTATTACATAGTCATGCACTCTGATTCATCGATGGGATATCGATTAAGTTATCCCTATTGATTCATTTCTCAGAGAGTAAATTCAAAAGTCGATTGTATCCATGGCAGAAAAAGGACTTAGGACGATAGGTATCGCATACAAGCAAGTAAAATAGAATTTCTTATTCTAGGAAATCATTTATGTGTGCTTTTATTTACAATTTTATTTTGTTCCTCAGGTCTATCCAAGCGACGACATAATGAGCAAAGATGCCATGAATGTTCGTGAAATTGAGAAAAACAATTTAGTTTTATTTGGGCTACTTGGCATTGAGGATATTCTTAGAGAAGAGGTTCCTCTTGCAATTAGATAATGTAAAATTATTCATTTGTTCTTTCACTTAATACGCCAAATTAATTGCTAAATGTAATTCTTAACAATTAATTTGTTTTTCATAAATATCAGGTAAATAAGCAAAAATTACAGTCCGTATGGTCACAGGCGACAATAAAATAACAGCCAAAGCAATTGCCAGGAAATGTGGGATTATCAGCGATGATGGGTTTGATATGGTTATGGAAGGGAAGGAGTTCATCAAGATAACTGGTGGTGTAGTCTGTAAAAAATGCAGAACAGCTGTTTGTGGATGTCCTAGAGATAAAAAGACTGCTATTGCATCTAAATAAGAACTTAGGGTGGACACTGTATTAAACCAAGAAAGGTTTAGAGAAATTTATCCGAATCTAGCTGTTATGGCAAGATCTGCACCAGAAGATAAATATACTCTTGTAGTGGGTTTAATGGAAAATGGAAACATTGTCGCTGTAACTGGTGATGGATCCAATGATGCTCCTGCACTCAAAAAAGCTGATGTAGGATTTGCGATGGTAAAAAAAACAAATTTAAAGCTATGTTTTCAAAGAAATATTTGCATTTGCACCCATAAAATGCACATTCACTAAAATAATATTTGGGAAAAAGGGAATTGCAGGTACGCAAGTGGCTAAGAATGCAGCCGATATCATCTTAACAGACGATAACTTTAGCTCAATTGTGAAGGCAGTTTTGTGGGGCAGAAACATCTACGATAGTATTCGAAAATTCCTGCAATTCTAGCTCACAGTTAACATAGTTGCTGTTTTCGTAACACTCATTGGTGGTGCTGTCATCAAAGTAATCATTAAAAGCTAGATACTGTCATAGTTATAAGGGGGCAATATTCATTCTAATGATAATGATGATACAAACATAAAATGAAATTGTTTGATTTTTAGCAAGAATTATTGTAGCCAATACAATTGCTCTGGATCAACTTAATCATGGACACTTTTGCTAGTCTTGCACTGGCAACTGAACCTCCTTAGCTCATCCTCTTGTAGAGACCACCATATCTTCGAACTGATTATATAATTTCTCGAAAGATGCTCAAGCATATTTTACTCTAAGCTCTTCTCTAGATTGTGATTCTATGCATTTTTGCATTTGCTGGAGAATATTTCTTGCCTGAATACAGCGATGATTTCGATAAATCCACTGATCCAGCTACTATTGTCTTTGTCAATAAATTCAAATACAGAGATCCTGAGCATAACTACGTGCATAGTGGGAGACTACGATCATTTTCAGGGACAGAAGATGATTATAGTAAAAAATATGCAGTGGAAGATTTTACACCTTCTCGACATTTCACAATGGTCTTTAATGTATTCGTGTGGCTGTAGTTCTTCAATTTTCTCAATTCTCGCAAGATCAACGATGAATTCAACGTCTTCCAGCATATTTTCAGCAAGTAATTTTTTTCAGATAAGCTTCGTAAATAAATAAAGGCAATTCCCTTTATTTTTGGGGCTTCTTTCCTTTTTCTCTTCTGTCAACTTACATTTCGGATCTATTTTTGTTAAAAATAACAATATTTTTGTTTGTTTTCCTAAATAGCTACCTTTTCTTTGCGATACTGATCATAATAATTGCACTTTAAATCATCTTCGTCGAATTGGGATTCCGAGTATTTTACGTCTACAGATATGGGCTAACCATCGAACAATGGCTCATCTGTATTGGCTTCGGAGCTACCGGTATTGTATGGTCGTTCTTTATTAAACTAATCCCTGATAGATTCTTCCCGATGATTGGCAATAAATAAACACAAATCACCTACTTAAAGAAAATGAGTATTCTTAACTTTAAACGAGGAAAATCCTTCGAGTTCAAAGCTTCTGGATTTGGAGCATCCTCATAGTTTTCTAAATTCCGCTCACATAGCCAGCTCGGCAGAAAGTAGTAGTAGCAATAATAGCCCATTTTCGTTGATAATAACACAGGTTTTAATGCTAAGCCATCGTATGAGAAATAAGGACCCGTTGAATGAGAGAAGCAGCAGATATTCGTGAGTCTTTGATAAGACCTAATAATCAGCTTTCTTTTTGCAATTTTGAAAGAATCCATATCTGAGAGTCGATTAAACAATAATAGACTTCTACCTCGTTTGCTGAGTAAGTGAATGAGTTTCATGTGATTTCTTTGAGATCGTTTATTCGAAATTGTATGTTTTTTTGCTTATAAAAATAACTAAATTCAGCTATTTGTGTTTTCTTTTTTGATTTATCACAATGCTAATGAAATATGAAATTGATCTTGTGCTCATTTTAACTTTTGAAATAATATATTTTTCCACCAAAAAGTAAACAAAAATAGGTAATCTTTATATTATTTTAGGTTGTATTGATGCACCTTCAAAGTTTCTCGTAAAAACTTGCCAATTGAATCATAAAATCATTCCAATTTCAAATATTTCTGAATCGATGATTTTTGTCCCAAACAGTTCATTAATAAACATTTCAACTCAAAAAAAAACGAATTAGTTCCCCCTCCCCCCCCATAAGTTTCATATGTTATTATCTATTATTGAAGCTAAAAACAAACAACATAATGCTAAATCTACAAATAATAACCAATCAGCTTATTAATTGCTAGATGCTTTAAATCCATTCAATTTTTTTGTTTCTTGTAAGGACCGTTATCATAATTATTCGATCTGCTACTGCTGCTTCCAGAACTACCATTTTGGTAATAGTTGCTGCTATTCGATCCTCCAGAATTAGAATAATTCTTCTTTTCGTAGTTATCTCTTCCTCCTTGATTACTATTATTGTTGTAGTTGCTATTTCCAGATAAATCCCGCCTATTATTCATAGAATTACTACCGCTAGAGCCTTGGTAGTTTTAACTTTCCTTGTAATTAGACGAATCTCTATAACTGCTACTATTATTTCCATCTCTTCCTTTATCATCCCTTTTCATGTGAGAACCTCCATTGTTGTTGTATCCTCCACTACTACTACCATCACCATTACTACTATTTCCTCCTCTGTGTTTCTCATTTGAATGACTCTTTTTTGTGTCTCTATCAAGTGACCTATGAGCATTATCCTTACTTGGAATATTGCTATTACTTCCCACGGAAGGAATGGTTTAGCTACTATTAGATTATGGTTCCATTGGTTTTTTGACCACCTTAAGAGAGGGTTTGCTTACAGCTCCATCAGTAGCAGCATTTCCGGTATTATTACTGCTAGTTCTATTCCCTGATTCTTCATTCTTTGCAAATGAACAATTTATTTGTTAGAATAATTGAAAAAAATAGTAATTTTCCTTCACATAATAATGTTTTTTCTAAAAATAAAGGATATGTTGAATACCCACTTTTTAATTTATTTTTGAAAATTTACAGATTTCTATTCGATTCTCTAGGATAGTGTGGATATTGGTGCGCTTGAGTTTGGAACCTTCAAGGGAGATTTATTTGTAATTTAAGGAGTTTATTCTTCTACTAAATTCTCTTGCTTTCGAGAACGGTCATCAAAATTGCTGCTTCTACGATTATCTTCTCTTGAAATATCTCTATTATCATTGTTTCTTTCCTCTCGATTCCCCCGAGCGTCTCTAGAATCATCTCTCCGATTATCACGAGACTCTCTTGCTGGCAGTTGTTGTTCTCTCAGTTGTCTCACATCATGCCTGTCCGGCCGTGAGTCTTCTTTGCTTTATCTGCTCTGAGATTTTTCTTCCGATTTGCCAGAGGTAGAAGTTTAAGATTAAGAACTACTAGACTATTGTTAAGGAGGTTAGAAAATAACATGATTAAATGGATTTAATTACTTCAATAGAATAGAGATAAATCTAACAAAGAAGTGCTTACAAATTTTGAAGAACCAGAAGATTAATCTTTCAGATCCTCTGTACCAAGACGGTTTTGTGTTATCCCAGCTTTAGAGGAGTATTTACTATCCTTATTTTCTCTGCTGTCTCTAGTATCATTATCCCGTAAATCTCTTGAATCCTTTGAATCTTTATAATCTCGAGATTCTCGTTAATTTCGTGTGTCTCTCATATCTTTAGTATCTCCACCATTTCTGATATTATCCTTATTGTCTTTCGAATTGCTTGATTCTCTAGTGTCTTTGATATCTCTTGGTTATTTGTTTAATTAACTCTCTGCATCTCTTGTGTCTGCAGTATTTCGAATTCCACTTCGAACATCTTTACCCCCATCTCGCGAATCTTTCATTTGCTTATCTTCAAAACCCTTTGATCGTTAAGAACGATCAGGATGTTCTGTATTGCTTGGAGTATCTTCTTGCTTTGGTTGAATCTTTTCTTCTTGAATTCCTTTATTTTTTGAAACAAAAAAAAAGAGACATTTTTTAATGTTTTTAATATGAAATATAAATATTTTTATTACTTTTTCCAGACTTCTCCTCGATTCCTGAAGCAGATGGTGCCTGAAGTTTTGAAGATGGTATAGTATCTACTTGAACTTTCTGATTTGTTGATCCTACTTTTTCGTCTATTGGCTTTTAATTTCCTGAAGTGCTCTTTTCAACTTTTGGATTAACTGCAGAAGTACTTTTAGCAGCAGTAGTCTACTCAATGGTTGCTTTTAGTGTGACTAAACCAGAGGTTTGTTATTGCTGCTAAGTTGGAAGAGTATTATTAGCACTATTGCTTCCTATTTAGGCTTCTATTTTTTATTTATCTTCTTGTTTAATAGAGGAAGAAGAAGTTTCTTCTTGAATTCCTGTTTCAGGCTATGAATTCGATTGTTTTTACTCGCTAGATTATTTCTCACTAGTTTTCTTATTACTTTCAGCAGTTTCACCATTAATATTGCTGCTAATCTCTAAAGATTTTTCCAAAGTTTCCTCTTTTTCTTTTTCTTTTTCTTTATCAGAAGCAGAAATTATCTTGATTCCATCAAGCTTACATATTTCATTAGCAAAATCTTCTAAATTTTTCAAATGATCGGAGTCCCTGTCCATCCAGCTTAGATTCTATCTAGAATAGCTTCTCAACGCTTTCAATGCGAATGTCTATGCGACAATACAAAAAAGAATAAGCAAAAATGGCAGAGTTTTGATTTTTTTCAAAATTTAAATAGCAAGATATTATTATTATTATTATTTTTACTGGATTATCAACTTTTTTCTCGCTTGTGCTCTCCTTCATCTCAGCGATTACTTAAGAAATATAGAATCCTACCGACTTCTAAATAGGATCTACTCTAATTGGGAAGACTATTTGCTTTTTCAGGATCTATTTCAGACCAGACTCCTCAAATACAGCATTTCCCCCTGCACTTCTACACTCTTGAATAACTTTTTTCTTTAACGCCTCAGCTTGAGGGAAATGCTTAGAAATCAGCATATTATGTCCATCTAGCTGCATTGGCTCATTATGCTGTCTTCCTTCATTTTTTGCCAACACTGTTTCATGATAATACTACACCATTTCCTTCAATTTCTCACAAGGATTCTTAAAATTATGTTTCTCGTCCTTGACTTGACGTGGTAGCATTTCCTTCCTCTCCACCCAGATTTTTTCGTCAGCAAAGAATAGCTCTAATTTTTCTTAGCTAAAGTCTTCCTTGAGATGATGATGCAGCTACACAAATACCTTCTTGACTTTGTCTTCAGTGCTTTTAAGGAGCGGAAACTGATTTTGAAGAGAAATAATTGGGTTGAATATTTTAGGTATCTCATCGCAAGTCAGAATAAAGCTATTTTGTCACCTCTGCGTCGATGTTTTTGATTTCGATGTCTTTGGTTTTGTTCTAGATTGTCGATAAGAAGATCATAGCTTGAAGTAACCAGATCTTGCGGAAGAATGGGTCGTCTAGTTATTTCTCTAATAAGGAGTATGTAGTTAAGAACTTCAAATAAGGTTTTATAGTAGTTCCTCGCTTCTCTGTCACAGGATTCAGAGTGAATCTCTCTAATACTTAGATGATCGCAGAGCAGACTGCTTTGACTTTTCGAACTTCGACAAATTTAGAGATTTCTGCTGGAACACTAACCTCAGTTTTTTCTTCACCTTCTTCAACTTCTTCTTCCACAGCTGAATTACTGATAGGTGTAGGTGCTGGCTATGCAGGAGTTGGTTCACTTTCACTTGGGTCTTCTTAAGTGCTCAGCTGGACGAAAATCGAAAAAATGTTCAAATAAACGTTTCTATTCATAGACAAGTAATTCTCTACTTATGAGGGATCTTAGAAGTATTTTTGAAGAGTCCAGAATTTCTTGTAGAATTCAACGTTAGGATATGAGAGGCTTGCAGGTTATGATGTTTTATCGTCTTCAATATCCATCTCAGATGATTCAGAAGGCTATTGTTAGGTTTTTATGTTCTCAATGTTAGCTGTTGTTTCTGTGCAAATCTTAGATTTCAATCCTGTAAAAACATTAAAGAAGTTAATTGTCTTCATATTTGATGCCAATTTCTACATGATTTTCCTCATTTTTTCATTCTAGAAGCAGTAAAATGCATCTAAATTAGGTTTGATTTTCTAATACCTGAGGCATGGCAAAGTGGAAGAATCTTGGAGAGGAAAATATGAAGTTTTCCACGTAATAGAGTATCATAAGTCCTTGTGAGTTTTTTGAATATCACATTGCAGATCTTGAGAGGATAGTTGCTATCGAAGTCGGTAAGCTAAATTGATTTTTGGAGGGGATATTAATGAAGTAAAATGGTAAAATTTAAAAATCCAATATTTTACTGTATTGACAGAAAGAATGCTGTGCTCAAAAGTATCAATGAAAGTTCGGAGATCATTCACAGACAAAATATCACAAAAGTCTTCGGAGAATGCTGCGAAGGAATTGGATAAAGTAGTTAGTTAGGATTTAAAAATGAATGCCTAGAGAATGATATTCATAATGATTCTTGTACCTAATGCTTCTTTGACAGATATTACACCTTTCCTTGCACACCAGAACACTAGTTTGAGTAGCTCTTTGATATTCATGCATGTTTCATCTGATTCTTTGAGACTCCATGCTTTCTAAACAACAAATTCATGTATTATTTTTACTAAATCGCTTAAAATATCAGAAAACAAATAAATCAATATATTTACAAGAAGATCGTTGAGTGTCTGCCTGAAAATGAGCAGCAGTTTATCTGAATAAGCTTAAGCTGCTGCTTCTTCTTTTGATTCTTTGAGTTTGCGAAGATTCTCTGTCATCTGTAGCAGTAAGGTCTTAACCTTCGACTCAAACTGGCTTGAAAACCGTTCCATCGCTTGCTAGACGCATAGGTTAAAAAAAATAATTGCCACCCATAATTATATCATTTTTGATAAACAAATCAATGAAGGACAAAATAAATCCTCTTCCACATATTTAACAGCAACATAACACTATGGACTCCCTTTGAAGTTGTCTAATTGTTATTTCCTATTACTTAGATTCTGCTGAATATTTCTTTCGTTTCTTCCATGACGATTTAGTTCTCTCTATTGTCTTCTTCTTTTTCAATCTTGAAATGTAAAAATCTTTTTTTCTTTTCTTTTTTTTAACCTCTCAATAGTAAATTCTTGCAGTTAATAATGTAGACATTGGATTCTTTCTTAATTTACTTAAATTAAATCAATGAAATATCTGCAAAAAATAAGATAATAATTAGAATTAGTGTGTTAACTTCATTCTCTTCGTGAACATATTAAAAAGCTGTCTATCAAGATTAGAAAAGATTGTCTTGCTAATATCTTCTGGACTAAGAATTTTTAAAGACAACAAAAGAGTCTAAAATGTTTATCTCGTATTATGGTGAATAGGATAATAATAGATGTTTCGAATGATCTAGAATAAAGTGACTTAATTACCTAGACATTATTTTTAGATTGGTTATAAAAAGTATTAATTTTTAAAAAGAAAAGTAGAGAGACCATCTCAAAGACATTGGATTCTTGCAATGTAATAATTATCTCTCTTTCTCTTAGCCTTTTTAATTGCCATTTCAGTTTTAACATCTTAAATAGAAACTAAAGCAAATATTTTCATTTGAATGAGCATTTAGAGAAATCCATTTCTGGGTGTTATTTCATAAAACTTTCAAGCATTTCCTGCTTTGTTTTGATATCTTCTTGAGGTAAATACTTTGGATAAGGTGAGAATCCCCATAAATAACGGCATCCAGAAGTACCTACCTCTGAATCAAGATCAGAGAAGATTATTTCTACTTTTTTGCAAAGAGAAGTGTCAATACAAGGATCGCCTTTCATGGAACATTTCCACCAATGCTTCGTGCTGATATCTTTCTCAATGTAGAAGTTGATATACTTACCTACACACACAGAAATAACCAAAAGAGTCGAGTTAAAAAAATTTAAGAGCCAAGAAAACTGATAATCATGTTAACAATTAGTCTCTGAATCAAGTAATTTTTAAAATATTCATATATTTTTTAAGGGAATTTTATTTTTTGTGCTGTTGTAAATAACTTGTTATGTTATTTACCTTTATAATCCTCAATTTCACCTTCTTCAATAGTCCAGTACCACATATCGTTGTTGATATTTACTTTCTCCTAAAAATCTTTATTGATTAAGTTGTATGCTACGTAGCCCTCAGTAACTGTGATTTTCAGATGATTCGAATCAACCTTAACTTTGATAAATTTTGATCGAATAGAGATATCAATTGGGAAATACATAGAGACCTCATCTAGAGTCTATGTCCAGTAGTATCTGTCAGTTTTACTACCATTTTCTGTAGAAAGAACAATTCAATACTCTATGGATTATTTTATGCGAGAAGATAAACCAGAGAAGAAAAATGTCATCAGTTTTTCAAAAAAGTGAAATCATCTCTCTCTTTCTTTCTTCTCTTATCTCTCAAATGAATACCATACATTTAGAAGGAGCAGCTAATAATTCTCTAGAAGGAAGAGAATTATCTTATGGATCCGGAGCAGTTTCCATAATTTTAATTGAATTTTTCTTCTTCCCTAATAAACAAAATAGTCAATGCTTATTACTTTTGTTTATTTTTTCTTATCTTTATGTTTTTTGTTGATATTATCTTTATCTTATCTGTGTGTGTGTTTTGCTTCGCGGTTCTTTTCTATATAAGTCTGATTTGTATCGGATAGATTTTCAAAAATTGCTCCCATCAAAATTTTACTTATCAAACCAAACAGCTTAATTTCAGTAAGAACCTTTCAAATATTTAACTTAAGTTGAAAAAGTAGAATAGTAAATTCAATTAAGAAATATTATTTTTGATGGAGTTGGTTTAATGATTCATTTTTTATATATCAGAAGCAGTAAATGTCCTTGTTTTCTTTTAAGAATTAATCATCACACTGTATCTTTCCAAAAAATCTGATAAATATTCTCAACAATAAACTTCTGTATCAAGAATTATCTTGAAGTTCACCCTTGATGTGGAGATTAAAAAAAGAAAGGAAATTGGGGATTCAAATGCACAGAGATGATAGTAAAAATGACTAAACCTATTACTAAATATCTTCTTTACTTGTTTCTTAAAGCAAAAATAGATTTTGATCTTTTTAAATTAGAAATACTAATGAATCATATTCTTGGATTTCTGATTTATTTATTCTCTTCTGCGTTGTGCTTTTAGCTTTTCTTAAAAATAACAGTTTTATTTGATTAATTCAATACAAATGAATTTGAGCCTCACTGGTATTAAGGGAAGAAGTGTCGTAGTAGTAGCAGTAGTAGAAAATGAGGAAAACTAGTGAAGGAGAAGAAAGCAAACAAAAATCCAACAAAACTAGCACTAACTCTAAAGATTATCAAGCGATGGAGAAGAAAATATTTACCATTCAAAATGGTGGATCTGCTAATCGCTCCCCTCGCAGTCCAGGCATAAGCAATCATCCAATCAGCATCTCCGATTTCAAAGATTCAATTCTTCAGAAAATTCTAACCTTTCTGAATGTCATGGATCTA
>Ga0302271_10003576_pt1 | contig 13032 bp, 7 predicted proteins | sample III_Bog_N1_1_FD_198767 | JGI IMG/M metagenome (GOLD analysis project Ga0302271, IMG submission 198767) | Peat permafrost microbial communities from Stordalen Mire near Abisko, Sweden - III_Bog_N1_1 | ecosystem: Environmental > Terrestrial > Soil > Wetlands > Peat | place: Sweden: Abisko... | reverse complement strand
ATATTTCAAAGAATAAAAATGTATTACCATCCAACGATATTTCGAATGAACTTATTAATAAATAAAAGGAAGTTAGTTAATTGGCCTACTAATTCAAGGATTACACTTAGTTAATCACTCAGAATCAATAGTAAGGCTTCTCCTCAAATGATCCAAGAGAACATGATAAGTCAAACAACTCACAATTGATAGCAGCTTAGTAATCTAACTAAAATGTGCAGTAATTTGTTTACTAATCTCCCTCTTAAGCATCTTAAACAACAACATAAAACTAATAGCATAGTCTTTCTACTGCTCCTTTGCAGTCATCATCCATCTCTTAATTACGCTCAACCAGTCTTCCACAAGGACAAGGCATATCTTATGGCAGCTAATACCCATAATAGACGTCTAATTATGACTCTTAGAAGAAAGTTGAATCTGATGTTTCTGGGTCAGAAATAAACAAAAAAACAGGATAAAGAGACTGGTCATTTCCTGTAGCTCCAAAAGAGAATAAGTAACTATCAAGCTCTTCAAAGAAAACTCTCAATGAATAGCTTGAAAACAATGCTCTAATGCATGGCAGAATCAAAGTAGAAGATGCTTATGATCATTCTTCTTAGAGTTCAGACAACGCTGCTGCAATCATATAGAGATCACGATAGCTCCAGGAATCAAGTAACCAAGGAAAAGAAGGAGCCTAGATTAATAGAGAATCGTACAGTGGAGTTGGAGAAAAGATGTTAAGTTCTTCAAGCAGTAACCATCAAGCAACTCCTATCCAGACTGCTTAGTTTAACAACACAAGTTCAGATGAAATCTCAGAGCATCCAACTTTAGAGGGGCATTTAAGACAGCAGAAGCTAAACCCAAATGATCAATCTGCTTAAACTAACCAACAATATTCATCATTGAATGCATAGGAGTTATCAAAGCAAAGCAACCAAGCTAATATCAAGAGAAAATAGAATGATCCATCTTTTTATGACCAGTCTTTCTCACTGAGCAAGCCTTAATAACTTCAATAAGAGCAATATAAGGAATAAGCTGAGAATAATAAACTCTCTTTGGTTTAACCCTCTATTTAAGGCTAGAAGCAAACACAAGGTGATGTATTGAACAATTATTAAACTTTTGCTCCTGCTTAGCAAGAAAGGTATGAAAACTCTTAAATTGATAACAGCTAATCTAGTGCAGCACATGCACTATTCTCTTCTCCTACAAATGACAATAGTAGGAGAATCAATTACAACACTCAAAGCTATGTTCCAGTAGCAATAGGCTAATAAATATCTGCTGCTCCTTATTTAGCGAGTTCTTAATCTTCAGCTCCTCTCTAGAGAAGTGGTTAGGCGGCAAGTAGGGGAGTTAACAATGATTCTGACATACAAATGGATAATGTAAGTGGAAATAAATATTCTTAAGTTGAACAGAGAACCAATGCTCTAGATCTGTTAAAAAACAGTAATATTCCACTGAATTCATTTGAATCTCCTGCAAAGTAACACACTACTGGCAAGTTTATTTCATAAGAAACAGAGAACATGGTAAACTACTCCTCTGCTGCTAAAGACTAAGGAGGACGTGCTTCTCCTTTGTCATCCTCTTCTTAATAACTAAATGATAGTCACAGACACGACAGAAGTGTATCCATTCCAATTAAAGACCGTATGGAAAACATAAAGAGCATTGAGAACAAGATCAAGAAGCTCAGTGAGAGCATTCTCTCAGCTGTCAACGATTCCCAATCCAAAATTAGATCAGAAGATGTCAATTATGCCTCCATCTAGGAAGAACGAGAGCAAGCTGGCGGAGTTGATCCTCATTCTTCAGACCGCAAAAACTATCTCTAAAGACAATAATCCCCTGTGAGTAGCTTTATGCAGACTCCAAAGTAGCTGAGACAATCATTGAACAAATCTCAGAAGGGCATAAGAACTTCTCAAGAACAGCCCTTACAATACAAGATCAACCCTCCTAAAAAATATCAATAAGAATCTCAGCCATATCTGCTCAACCAAAGCAACTCTCCTTAAATTGACATCCTTTACCCCAATAATTCTAATTATCAACAGAAAGATGGCACTCAGAAATAGTCCTAGTCTTCTTCCGAAGATCAATGGAAACTATCTTAGCATCCTTAAATAGACAGCATCCTAGAGAATAATAAATAAATGTTGCAAGGTCAGAGGACAGGTCATCAGCAATCAGGGCACACAGCTGTCGATTAAGATGACAGAAGGACTAGAATGACATCAGTCCAATCCCAATAGATCAATCAATCTGAAACAGCCAATTCCCATTTCTTGTATTAATAATCTCCAAATGTCTCTCATATCTAAGGAGACAGATACATCCAATAGCAAGTGGTTCCATCTAGAAATGCGTAGACTGCAATATCCTCTCCATATTAAATGTCTCAAGATATTCGTTCCCAATCTCTACCTCATCAGCTATCTTAGCAACAACCCATTTAGATTCTTAACAATACAGACACACACATCAACCAAGATAAATTTCAACCATAAGCTAGATCTCTCAGCGAATAAATGTATCAATAATAGCAATAGCAATAACAACGGACACCACAGTAGCAGTAACTAATCTCCAATCCTTAATCATATAATACCAGTTTACACCCAAGTCCAATTAAAATTGTCCAGAGCTTGTCTACTTCACCCTACAAGCAATAACAATATGTCTAAGTCTCAGGAAGATAATCATAAAGTTTCCAACAGACTCCGCCTGGTTCTCTTCCAAGTCAAGTGCAATAGCAGACAAATGTTAAATAATTAGGGTCTCCATATTAATCTAACCTACCTCAGCAAACGCTCATACCATTTACTCAAAGTAATTTTGTTATTCATTTAGTGATTTAATGCTAACTTTATAAAAATAACAGGATCCCAAGTGATTCCAAGCCAGATGCCGAACACTCCTGGAAAGCAAACAGAGACTAAGGTCATTTATGTATCTAGCTCTCCTTAGATAGTCTAGCCTAACTAGCCAAGAAGCGTTTCAGCTAATCAAATACTATAATAGTCTTCCATTTCAGGCATGCAGTCACAATCCAATATGCAATAGTCCTCAACTTAAGGGAATCTCAGTTATTCATCTCCAAATCCGTTCGGACGCAATTCTTCATCTGTTTCTCCTCTCCCACAAAACAGAAGGCAAGTCTTAGTATCTCCAGGTCAACAGACACTCCTTTAGTCGAACTCTTTAATGCAGTCTCCTGATCCAAGAGTCAATCAGCTCAACCTATCTCAAGGAGCTACTAGCCCTCCTGTTAATAAAACACCTATGTAGTTCATTACTTTCCAGACTCCTTAGAAGGTATGCTATTTCAAATATTATTACTATACTTATCATTTACTTTATTACAATCCAGCAATACGCCGCCTAGAGAAGAGAAATATCCTTGCCAGTTAGTCCAGAAGAAAGTAAGAATTATCTGAATGAATTGCTGTTTATTCTGATTGGAGGTTCTTTTAATAGTTCAAAGAGTGTCTCTCAGCCAAAAAAGAAGCTCATCGAACAAAGGCTGTTTCTCAATGTGCTGTAAGACAGATACAGACGATGGGGAGATAGAAGTGGAGGTCAACAGATAGAATCTTATGACTTTACAGTAGATTAAAATATAACAACAGCAGTAGCAGGAGCAATAATAATAAGCTCTAGGAGACGAGCAAGAAGCAGCTGGTCAAGAGTCAGAATGTGCAATATTTTGAGTGGAAGCACAATAAACCATTTGTATTGTATGTACCAAAGATAGTTAGTATGTTTAAAAGATTTTAATTTGAATAATATGAGTGAAATGCAATAATCAATACAATATGCAATGCCTGATATACTTAATAAGAAAGAAGAGATGAATGTAAATAACATTATTTTTCGATGAATTCAATAAATCTTTTCTAGCAAGGCAGAAGATAAGTCTGCTACTTCCTAAGTGTAGCTTTTTTCAAGTTATTCCAGCACTTACTTCGAATTCAGTCTATTAATCAAAACGATTATATGATTTTCTTGGTATTTATTGTGCTTCATAAGGAAATCGCCGTAGACAATTAGCGAGCGAAGACAACCCAAGAGAGTGATCAATACATCTTAATACTCTGGCTCCTGGAGACTTCCAAATATAAACTTTAAAAAATCACTTTCTGTGAATTGCTAGAGAATGATTTCATCGAACTCCATGTTTTCAAACGTAAACGCGTTCATGATAGACACATAAGCCCATTTGCTCACAGTCCGGTCATCTTGCAAAGCAATGTTGATCATATCCTCCCAGAATTAAATGTCTCTCAAGTAATCAGTCAACCCTTCAACAGTTGTGAACACAAAGAGGTTAGAGACGCTCCATGTTGCTTCTAAACGGACTTTAGTTTCTGGGTGCTTTACTAGAAATTTGAGGGTTTAGAATACGCCATTCTCGACTACAATCTTGAATAAATCAAGACAAAAAAATAATTATTTTTCAAAAAATTAGAGGGCAGTGATTCTAACCTCAGTGGTGCGAATGTTTCCTTCTAAAAAGATGCCAATAACTCTGGTTATTTTGAAAGAAAGAAGACTTGTTTCGGGTTGATATCCAATCTTTTCAGGAATACTAAACAGATGACAGCAAGTCCGAGGGAATTCAATCACAAAATTCTCAATAATGTCTTCATCTTCCTATTCTATATCGCTCTGCTTTCGAAGCACTTTTTCTAGAGAGTCGAATATTGTGCTTAGACTTCGCTCCTCTTCTTCTTTAATCTGCCCAGAGAATGAATTCATTACTATGTCAGTAAGCTCGTCCAAAGAAACTAAAAACTCACTGGCCTGTTAGTAATAAAAACGAACAATTTTCAATCAATATTCTGATTCCTAAACTCAGGATATAAATTTATCTAACAAAGTTCACTTTGTACCTCTTGATAAGATATTGACTGCTGAGAAACAATCATGTTTATTATCGATGAAATATCATAGATAATCTACTCAGATGGACCATAAGTTGTAATAGCAGTAAGCAAAGATTAAGGTAGGAGTTTCTTCATGAGATACCCGGTTGCATCTTCATCGTCATTAAGGATGTTTAGAATCATCGTAAAACACTTTCAATTAAGAAAAAATATGATAATTAATAGGGAAAACTCTTATTCAATACATTTTATCTGATGGGAGTTTGCTCGCAAGAGCCAAGACGAAGGAGAGTATCGAGTAATTCAGGCCCAGAGAATTTCTTTATTAGAATCTTATCACAATGATAGGTGATATTTACTAGAGCATGTGAAACAGCTTCGACTAGCTGAACATCCACTTCACTTGCATTGATGTCCAGATTGAAAATGAACAAGATTTATTTTGCAATCGTTGCTGCTAACTCTATATCTTAGTAATATGCGCCTAACAAAAAGTACTTTGAAATGCCTTTTAGAGACAATAGAATCCTCTCTTTGTCTATATTTTCGAAATGGGCTATGATATCGACATTCTATTAAAACTATTTCGCAATTTAGAATTGGAGTAATTATGAGATAAATCTTACTTGCTGGAGGAGATCTGTGTCTTTTTGTGAGAGAGGATTATTCTGCAAAAAATTACTCTCAAAGTTATCACAATCATCGTTTGCAAGCTTCATGCGCTTTTATTGCAATAACCGCTTGTTCTTAGTTGCACGGATTTACACTCTAAACCTTTCTTTCTTTGTCTGCATTGCCTAATAAAGCTCTTAGTCTTCCTATTAGTCTTAAAAGTTGGATCCTTGACCTTCCTCCATTTGGTTTTAGGTGATTGAAAAATAGAAAAAATAGTAATTATTTGGACAAATTATAGAAATCTTTGAATATTTCACTGAAACACACTTTGTTATGGAACAAAAAGGAAATAGACTGCAAAATCTAATTAATTATGTGATAATTCAAAGATTTTTGAGAGCGCTTTGTACGAGGAGAAGGGTATTTTGATAATCAAAGACTTAGTTTAGTTTAGTGTTTGTTACAGGAAGTCAATCCCCAGATCCTATTAAGATAAGAAAATAAAAAAGATAAAGATAAAAGTAGCAGAAATACACTCAGGAAATGTCAGTGTCAACTAGAAGATACCTATCAGAAAAGGAAAACCTCGAATATGCCAGAGGATACAACGAAAAGGAACTGCAAGCATCATAGCTCAGAAAAGATTTTGTGAAGAAGTTTGTTGTCGATTTCGACACAACTCTCTACAAGACTTAGGTTGAAAGGGATTGGGCATACGTTGCTAAGAGAGAATATCGCTACGAAGTTCAAATGAAGAGCGTTGCTTATGGTGGAGCACTAGCTAATGCTGTGCTTATGTGGAGAATGTACGCTAGCAAGAAAATGGTCTGGTGGCCAATTCCTGTTGTAGGTACTCTTGGGTACTTCTACTTCTAGCCTGTGTTTTTCTAGAAGGTGAATAAGAGACTCTTCGATCAATGCAATGTTGGTGAGGAATACTACCTCGGAAAAAAGAGAAATGAAGTGTTGCGTCAAGCTAATGCAATCTAAGACGTCGAAGACTTCTGAAAGGGAAATACATCAAAATGATTTGAAGCAAACTGACTGTGTAGTCTTTGTTATTCATAATTGTTCTTCCTAAAATTTACGTGAGCAGAAACAAATAATCATGTTTTTTTAGGGGTAACTAGAGATCTTGAAAGTTGGAATGAATACACAACAGTAATTTATTCGATAATTGTTAGGAAATATTTAAATTGGTTTGATTTTTAAACCAAATCTTTAGAAAGAGAGAGCATAACAAATGTTTTTTCTTTTGGTTGATTATCAACAACAGAGTGATGACCATTTATTCCCTAATATTGTTTAGTCTAACATAAACAATTTATGCTAATTACTAGTTAGGAATTCATCTCATTCTAATAAACATGTTTATCGTCATTCTTTTACAATTGACAAGAGAAATAGAGTTCCTTCACCTTCAATGTCTGGCTCTTTTAAAGTAATTAATGAAACAAGGGATAATATGAAGTAAATTAAGAGTTACCAGTTGGAAAGAACCAAGTGAAGATGTTGCTGCCAAAAACAGATTTGAGATTGTACCAGCATCCTAGATCGTATTTCTAAACAACAGTGTCAAAAAATGAAAGCGAAGGTATATGGTTTATTTACCTAAGAGTCCGTCTTTTTTTCGCAGAATTCAATCGTTGTCTTGTTTAACATGACAAGCCTGAGTATCAATTAAAGAAAGTATTATTTAATTCACTCAGACTACCTAATTTGTTCTTTACCAGAAGTGAAAAATAGTGAAGCACAAGACGAAGAAGTTCATTGTTATGATGAAAAAGAACGAGAGAGCGATTCTGAACATACGCCCTTCACTAAGCTTATTAGAAACGCAGGCATCCAGGTAGCACTTAGCATACGTAACACTACAAAACGAGAGAGCAAGTGCTGAAGAAGAAAAGATGAATAATTAGTTCAACCAAACTGTCTTTAGAATAATAAAAACTTACAAGAATAGAAGAGCATATTCAGAAAATATTTGTAATTTCTGAACCCGATGCAGTTATCCACCCACTAACAATGATGATCCATTTTGAGCACACAATCCTTACATTACGAACAATGATGAGTTCGTGGAGGCTTAATGATGCTATAAAAAGGAAATATTAAAAGAAGTTGTGATTTGATTTGTTATCATCAGTATTTACTTGTCGCATTTTTTGCAAGGTCTGTAATTTCGTTTTTCAATTTCCTGATCTACATGCATTCTATAGAGTTGCTACAAGAGTCTGTCGTATTCCTCTTAATCATAAACAGCTGGGTTTTTATCAAGGTTTTCTCTTGAATTCTTCTCAGAAAAGAACTAAGCAACCTAAGCTGTCATTGCAGTTTCCCCAGGCTTGCTTTCCTATCTATCTTCAAAAACAACCTCACTTTCACTCCTGAAACTTTGTTCTTCGCCATGATGGAAACTTAAATCTATTGCTGGTTGTTTATCTTCAACTCCTTTTACTGATTCTTCTAAGCTTTCTCTTGGAATTTCCTTGATAGGATGAAGTGGCATATCTCTTGCAGTTTCAGGCAAGTTAAAAGCACTGTGGTTTTCATCTTCTGAATCATTTTTTTCACTAAAAACATTCTAACTTTAAATGGGATTTTCTCCTCCAGACAGTCTCTCAATGGCGCGCTCGTCAACAGGAATATTTTTGGATTCTTTTTAGTTCAAAATTTTATGCTATTCAAAGTAAAATCAACACAAAATGTTTTACATCTTTGATTCCGAAGGTAGATCAATGAATATTTTTATTCAAAAGCTTAAAGGAATCCCATTTCTTAGTCTTCAAGTTGTTGCTCAAAGCCATCAATCTCCTCTTTCCATCTTTTTGACTATTTTTGTGTTAATATTAATCCTTGCAAAATAAACACAAATTTATTACATCTACTATTCTACCAGGAGGAGTCTTAGATGTCTTGATTATTGACCATATTAAAAGCACCATAAGGACATGCAAGATAGAAAAAATAACCCATCCTTTTGTTTTGTCAAGATCGAATTTTCCAAGCATAGCGCACAGAGAAAAGAACCTCTCTTACATTGTCACCATAGACAGAAAAAATGATGATTTTGGAGCCTCTTTGTTGCTGATTTCGAGGAGCAGTTTATTAAAAGAGCTAGCATCGAAACTCTCAAGGTCATAGCTCCCCAAAGCCAATGGCATCACGTAATACTGTTGAGCAATGTTACAATGAGTTAAAAGTTAGAAAAGTTGTATTTTCTTTAATATCTTACAGCCATCGTACTGTAGTAAATGTAGAAGATTATGCACACCAGGATAACTTAAGGAACTAGAGATCCAAGCTTATAATATCTCTCATATTCAGGGGCAGGCATGCTATCTTTACCTTCTTTTGTTTTGTTAAAGCAACACATCATATTCAATGCATTGCCTTCTTTTTTTGGGGTATGTTGGGATGTCCCTTCCCCCTCTCGCATCTCTCCTCTATTACTAGATTTCTAACCTAAAAATTAATAATTTTCAATTGCAAAAAAGAAAAACGCCCAATTGTAAAAAATAATCCTTTCAAAACGGGTAATGAATTCAATTTCAGCTTGGACTTGCAGCATTCAGCAAAATCCATTTTATGTAATGAACTTAATTTAGAAAAATAATTCTTGAATTTGTTCAGATAAAAAAAAGAGTGTTTGCATATTTCTCGAAAAATGAACAAATCAACTTATGAAATTATTCTTAATTTGCTATCCAAGAAGAGATATTCTTCTTTATGATTTGAAATTGTTAACTATAGAATAGATGAAAGTATTTGAGAAATATCTAATAAATTCAATAATTGAATAAAAGCGTCAGTACAAATACAACTCAAATTTTGTTAATAGCTTCAATATCATTTTCGAAACATTGTAATTGTTGTTCGACCATGGAGTTGACAATTGAGGTTGGTACGCTTCCCTTAGGGTTGATAAGGAAATAAGCTTCAACTGCAGTCTCAGCATCGCTCACTTTTTTCAAAAAGACACCATAGATGATACCCTCTCCACGGACAGCATCTTTGTGAACAGGAGCATTAGGGTGACCTTCTTCAAGGTTGACTCTGAAAATAGCAGTTTCAGTAGCGCTGATCTTACGTCTGGACTGAGCAGAAACCATTTCTCTAGCACTCACGACGAACTTGCTCTTAGTTCTGAAAAGGACAACATTAGTGTCATTGTCAACAGTTTCGAGGCATTTGAATTCATCGCACATTTCTCTGCATTTTTTTTATGCGTCAAAGCACTCAAAGTAGTATTTCTCTGCCTTTTCGAATGGGGCAGGAATAGTACCAATGATCTTTCCGAGTTTGATATCATTGTCGTGATATTTAATGGAGAGTTATTTGAGGTGCTTTTTATGAGCAAGCTCATTCCAGCCTTCACTGATGGTTCTAATCTGTGAGATTTCAGCGAATTTAGCTTCTAATCTGTCGTGGTATTTGTTTCCTTGCATTTTATTGAGAATTGGTTGGTTTTCGGTATAAGTGATCTTTAGAGATTTTTTTATTTGTGATTTTTATTATATTCCAGATCGCATCTTAGCGCAATTTAAAGCCAATAGATTAGCAAAGTGTGACACAACTTGTAATCCAAAAATCTTTAATATTTTGGTAACCTCCATATGTAAAAAAGTATTTGGTTTTAAAGTGAAGATTCCCATACACACGTATTAAATAACCTTATCTTTAGTTAGGTGTAATCAAAATTAAGTTGAAATGTTTGGTTTCTCTATTGTGAATCCTTTCAGACTGATTCTTAAAAACAATGGATTTACTCATTTATTCTTGTGAAAATTAGTAAGATTTATCTCAAAAAGTGTAATTTAACCTAGGTTGCGAGAGAAAGTTCTGTCTGGTCTAAAATAAAATAGGATTTTTAGTTTCTTTCTTGCGGTAACTTTATATCCATCTCTCTGATGATAGTATTGACACTATCTAAGATCCGATGACGTCAGAGTTCTCTTCGAGCTATTTTTACATTTTGGTGGCCTGCTATTTTTAATTTATGTTTTAGTCTTTTAGTTTTTTTAAAATACTTCTTGATCTACCTCTTCCATCTGAGATAGATGCCTTCCTTTTATCCTATTTCAACACTTCCATTTTTAGATTTTTAGAAAGAGCGAGGTTAATTTCCTCTATTGTTATTTGACTTGAGTGTCAGTAGTGTCGTCACCAATAGCAATTAATTATTGATCACAAATCTCCCTAAACAAAATAAAAGATATCTCTTGATTTTAGGCGGAAAACAAATTGATAAACTGTGAAATTTCATAAAGGAAAAGGGAGGAAAGTGCAAATCTTTTATTAACTAATTCTTAATAGCAATTTGAGAGTCAAATAGAGACTAGAGAGTGGCAACGTTTAATATTACATAATAAAAATAAAGTATTTTCTGTTGATTTTTCTTTGTTTCTCTTTAATAAATATTTTTGTTCTCTATTTTGGTTTTAAGTATTCATCTTATTTATTTTCAAAGGAAATTTTCCATTTAATAAATTTAAGATAAACCTTTGAAAATCCTCAAAGAATAAGTCCTTTGTTAGTTAAGCATTATCACATTAACATTAGTATTTATTAATCTTGAAAAAAAGCGCTAAATAAATTGACTTAAATTAGCTCAAAATCTTTCGATTAACTAATGAAGATTAATCAAAATCTACAAAATTAATGTTCAAAGACTGAAACTGTTTTTGGAAATTATTATTAAACTTCTTTTAGAATAAATTTTCAAACAAAGAGTAGAATCTAATTGTAAAGATAACTTTTAATAAAAAAGAAAACTTAAATATTTTCTAAAGACTTCATGAAGAAATGAAATGGTTGCACAAATAAATCTCAAATACTGTTAATTGAAGCAATGTCGTTTTCATAACATTGTAACTCTTGTTCTGACATGGTGTTAGCTAGTTAAGCTGGTATGTTTCCCTTTGGTTTGACAAGAAAATAAGCTTCAACTGCAGTCTCAGTATCGCTCACTTTTTTCAAAAAGGTGGCATGGATGACGATCTCTCCACGGACCACATCTTTTTGAACAGGAACACTAGGGTGGCCCTCATCAAGGTTGATTCTGATAATAGCAGTTTCTGTCTCACTGATCTTACGCTTCTATTAAGCAGCGATAATTTCTCTTTGGCTCACAACTCCTTTGCTCTTAGTTCTCAAAAGGACAACGCTAGTGTCACTGTCAACAACTTCGAGAGATTTGAATTCCTCACACATTACTTCTCGGCAGTGTTTTTAGGCATCAAAGCACTCAGAGTAGTACTTCTCAGCTTTCTCAAATGGGGCAGGAATTGTGCCCACAATCTTTCCGAGTTTGATTTCATTGTCAAAATACTTCAAGGAGAATTATTTTAAGCACTTACCATGAGTAACTTCGTGCCAGCCTGGACTAACTGCTCTAATCTGCTAGATTTCAGCAAATTTAGTTTGAAATTTATCTTGATATTTGTTTGCTTGCATTTTGTAGAGATTTAGTTGTTATTGGATGATTAGGTGATCCTTGAGATTCTTTTCTTTGAGTTTATTTTATATTAATATATATGATAGAATCTGCGTGTTATTTAAAGCCATTAAACAATACAAAGTGTAATACAAACATGTAATTCAATATTATTTATATCGGTAACATGCGTGTGTAATTTGAAATATTTTACTATTATTGGTAACCTTCATTTGTAAGAAGGCAATTTGCTTTAAAAAGATGTCCATACGCTTATTAAAAAAGATTATTTCTGATGAAATATTTGTAATCAAGATTAAGTTGAAATGTAAACATCTTCTCTATTGTAAATCCTTTTGTATTCCACACTCTTGATTTACATTTCTTTGATTAATGTTTAGTAAGATTTAATTTCAATAAATGTAACTTGAAATAGATTCAAAGGTTTGTTCTAAAATAAAAAAGTATTTTTTGTTTCTTTTGCCATAACTTTTATTTATCCTTTTCATCAACTAGGACAAACCATGAACAATCCTTAGAATGGAATAAGTAATTTGGCAATATTGTATTACTATTACTATTTTCTTTTTTTTAAAAGGCATAAATAAATTGGCTTAAATTAGTTTGTAATCATCCAAGTAAACATGACAATTTCATAGAATACAAAGAAAAACGAAGAGAAATTATTAAAACTCTTAATGCACATTAATTCAAATGTTCAGAGAATATTTTTCAAGGCAAATTAGTGTCTAATTTTTCCATCATATTTCCAAAATAGTTATCCGTGCAATAGTACTTAAAAATTAGCACTCAACATAGCCAACCTTCCATTTCAATCACGCTAATTTAAATAGTCATCATTGACTTCTTCCATATTGAAATCAATGGAATACCACATGTCTTAATCTACACTGTCTAATTATTTTTCAGCTGCATTATCAGGTTCTATTGGTTCATCTTCTAAGAAAAGTTCTTAAATTGGTTAACTTTACTGCTGATTTTTCTCTTAGAACGATCCTCTTTTCCAATATTAATTTTCGTTGTCTGTCTTGATTCGATCATGCTTATGTTCGATATCAAGAGGTTTACTGG
>Ga0302271_10003575_pt1 | contig 13035 bp, 5 predicted proteins | sample III_Bog_N1_1_FD_198767 | JGI IMG/M metagenome (GOLD analysis project Ga0302271, IMG submission 198767) | Peat permafrost microbial communities from Stordalen Mire near Abisko, Sweden - III_Bog_N1_1 | ecosystem: Environmental > Terrestrial > Soil > Wetlands > Peat | place: Sweden: Abisko... | reverse complement strand
CCCACCACCCCAACCCCTACCCCCCCCCCTCCCCCCACCCCAACCCCAACCCCAACCCCAACCCCAACCCCAACCCCAACCCCAACCCCAACCCCAACCCCAACCCCTGAAATGGGTGAATTTCGTTTAATAAAATTGCACTAATAAATAAACAACTTCTTCTTTCCTACAGTAATAAAATAGGTTTAAAGATATTTTATTTAGATTTTTATAATGCAAATCTAAACAGAATTAGTCCAAAAAAAGGAAAGTCCACTTTAAGTTAAGTTCTGATAGTCCTTTTAATCCCTGCTTTGAAAAGAATGTATGTTATTTAATATTGGAGAAAATATTAAATGGTTTACGTGAAGATGGAAGCTGAAATTTGAGAATTGGAAGGTGGCAATGATGGTTGTTACTTCTTCAGGAGTTTAAGAAGATGGTTAGAATAAAAGTTTGTTTGCATTAATTATCATAATAGTAATCGTTTTACTGTAGAGGATTAACTTTTCAATTCTTTTTTATTATATTTTTAATAAAACAGCAACATCAAAAATAATCTATTTTTAACCATTAACAAACAAAACATGGCTTTTTGCTCATAAAAAATGATAAATGCTTTTGAAAAAATAATTATTTCAAACTCTGCTTGTGCGTTTGTTGGTTTGTAATTAATTTTTGCATTCTATCCTTAGTATTTTGATAAAGGTTGTATAGTGTAGTGGTTATCACAGAGGATTCTGATTCCTTTGACCCGAGTTCGAATCTCGGTACGACCTTTTTTTTTAGAGGTATTCAAAACACACACAAAATAATAACAAAAAAATATTGAAAGCTTTTTATTTACTTTTTTCTAAGATTGTTGTAAGGAAAAAGACTAAAAATTGGGTAAGCAGCAAAGACCTTAACCATTTAGTGAAAATGAGTTCCATTTTTTATATTTTTTCACTTGATTGAAATGCAAAAAAGAAATAGAGTTATTTTTCGAAAGAATCAAAGAAATCTGCCTCTTGATTCATGTGTTGAATTTAAAAAAATAATATCAAAGTAAATGTTGGTTATTTAGAATAAGAAATAAAATCTAACTAAAATCCTAAGTATGAAGAAAAGTTCTTTTTCTTTTATGATTTAGTGTCAATCTTATCTTGAGGATTATTTCAAGATAGTTTCAATTAATTGCAAGTCTTTAGCTTTATTGAAAATTTAAATCTTGCCTTAGTGTATTTCAATTAGAAATGATATGCTTATTTTGAGAAAAAGTCTCTCAATAGTCAGTTGCTTGAAGTCAGAGAAAAAATGATAAATCAAAGGGAATTTCTCTTTTTTTATTTCACATTTCAATACATCATTTTCTGTAGATTTTTTATTTAAAATCAAAAACATAATTTGAAGTAAATAAATCACCAAATTTACAAATCTAGTCCATAAGTGTTTTCCTCTCTAAAATCACCAGGAATCCCTTGTGCAATTGAAATCAAAAAAATAATATTATTTTCAATTATTTTTCCTTTTTTTGGTGAATTTACATTTGAATTTTATTCTTGCCTATTCGTAAGCACTTACTTATGAAACCAATGAATAAAGAATTTTATTATGATTCTGATCACAGAAAATCTTTCTATTTCTATTTAATAATGTTCTTTACCAAAAAATACAGAATTTTTCTTTCTAGAACCAGATCAGATTGGTGTGATCACGGCAAATTTAAATCCTTAATGTAATTGTGGGAGGTAAGGGCACTTGATCAGACATTTAAAAATTGAGATTCATTTGAGACATTAAAGTAAAGAGATTAACAAAACAAGCTAGAAGAAATACTTTTTGTAAGAAAGAGATAGTTTAAATGGTGTTTGGTCGACTCAATGCATTCTTCCAGCTGGCTTCAGCAGATTACTTGAATGGCATGCCCGTAGATTAAATTCGTCTAGCAGCTGCTTTGCTTGTGACAGTTCCACTTGGAATAATCTTCAGACTCATTAAAGGCAGAGTCCTCAGGCAAATAATTGGCACAGCGATAGGTCTTTTCCTCTAATATTTGGTATATTCCGATTAGATTATCCATGTTATCGGCTAGAGCATAGTAGTCTACATTCTTATGCTAGTCTTCAAGAGAAACTGCGCGATAATTGTCTTCATTGAATCTCTTCTATTCCTCAGTGTTCATCATATTTATCGCTAAATCGTAAGCACAAGCAGATTTAAAAATATGGTTTTTTTGAAACAAATACAAAAATTCTCATTTGGAACATTCTTCAATTAATATTTTTAAAATAGTATTCCTATGGAACTTGGGAGATAGAAATAACGACAGTCTTAATGATGGCACTGTGCAAGTGGACTAGTTTCGCTTGGTGTTATGCAGATGGCGGAAAAGAAGAATCCCATCTCAGCAAGGACTAAAAAATCAGATAATTGAAGAAATTGCCAAGTTTTTTTGAGTATTTTTCGTTCATTTCATTCTTCGGTAGCGCCGTGTGCGGTCCTAACTTAGAATACTACGATTTCGACCTCTTCATCAGTCAACGCGATGTGTTTGCTAAGATCCCCTTCACGCTATTCGAAAGTCTCTTGTGGATTGGAAAAGGAGCGATATTTTCACTTTCAACTATTTTCCTTATGCCACAGTTCCCACTGAAATACATTCTCACAGATGATTACCTGCAAGGGCCACTCTACAAGCAGTTTGCATTCTTCAACATATGCATCATTCTATTTAGAGTTAAGTATTATGCAGGATGGTGTCTCTCATAAGCTGGCCTTGCTGCAACAGGTAACAAAAGCATATTTTCAAAAATTTTAGGTAACAATATTTGCTTTTTTATGTTATTCAAGGCGCAACATACAACGGAAAGACTGAGCATGGCAAGGACAAATGGGATCGAGTGATTTCATGTGTGCCTTCGATGGAATTCTCATATGATGTGCGCTACAAAGTTGAGTGTTGGAACAGCTCTGTGCAGGTGTGGCTGAAGAGATACGTGTACCTTAGGATTTACTCAGAGGAGCAGCTGAGACAGAGTCCTAAACGAGCCACTATTTCTCAGTATGGCACAAATATAATCTCAGCATTTTGGCATGGATTCTATCCAGGATATTACTCGACATTCTTTTTCTGGTCACTTCTCATGTCCTGTGGAAAATAATTCCACAATGCTTCAATCAACAAAGCGCACGTGTTTAAGCGTATTCGCTCGATAGTATCGACACCTGTGTTTGTAATTGTGCGTTTCCTTATGTGCAATGTGATGCTGAATTGCTTTGGCATCGGTTTCTAGTTGCTTTCCCTGGAGTCAGGACACATTTACTACAAAGCGCATTATTATTCTTGCTTGATTGTGCTTGTTTCAGTGATAGCTTTTTTTAACATCACTGGATGGGGATAGAAGAAAAGTAAAAGGGATCATCACGAAGATAAAGCAACGAAGCAGAAGGAGGAATAGAGCGAAGAAATTAAGCAAGAGGAGACACATTTACTGGGTAAAAAGGCTCATAGTTAGAAAAGTTAATGAAAAGTAGCCTAAATAGGTTAATAATAGTCTTCATTTATGTGTGTACTTAGCAGGAATCATGCATTCTCGTTTCGCAAACAATTATGGCATTTAAATCACCTTACCCTTTTCATTTGTTTGCAAGAGTTTCAATTTAGGAATCAATTCACATGTCCATATTAGTTTTAAAGTATTCTTTTCTATTATCTGATTTGATCTTTTATTGGGGATAATAATCTCTTTTGGTATTTGAAACTTTGCTTAATGGCTTTTTTATACTCACATTTATTGCGCTTACTCAAGTTCTAGGAGTATTTTAAGAATGTTTGTCTTCGAATCAAGGAAAACACTTATTCAACGAGAATACTAGCTGAAAATAATATTTTTAACAAATAGTAAAAAAATTAAAAATAAATTAAGACAACTTCCCCTTTTATTCATTGAATAGCTCATTTGAAATACATGCAATAAATTTCAGGCATCAGCGTGGTTGCAAGGAATAATAGTATGTTATGTCAAAGTTCTAATGTAGTGAATAACAACACATGAAGGATAAATCAAAAATATCAACCAGACATGATCTTAGGAATCAAATTTAAAACTACTTTAATAATAACTCATAGATCTCTTCATTTTTGTCAAAAATCCTTCAGGTATTAGTTTCGACTGGATTAAATGCGGCGGCTTCTTGGTTTGGTTGCTGTAAAGCTACGTTACTTAGTTCGATTTACTTTACAGGATCTCCTTAAAGTTGCTAGACAGCCTCACCATGCTTAGCCTCACCCAGGAAGCGCATTGCCATTTTATAGAGAATGCAAATTAAGGTGTAGTTGCTGAATACACAGGTCATCATTACTTTGAATGTCGTGTAAACCCAGTATGCCAAGTTGCTGCAAGCGTTGTCTCGAATGTTTTCTGTTGGGATGATGCACAAACGAACAGAAGAAGTTAGAAAGATATTTTAAAAAATGTTAAATGGTATTCTAAAAGGATTGTAGTTTTACGTATTTCCTGTCCGAAGAAGAGGCAATTAATATTGTTGGTAATGCCAGAATCTCCGACTAACTTGTTCGTCATTGTTGTTGTTTAGGATATAAGAGTGGTCACTAAGTTTGCTTAGAAATCATTTATCTACTTTCCTAGTCCTCCTGTTGGACTTAGTTTTGTGTTTATTGTAGCTATAAAAGCTGAAGTTTTTCCTGTGACTGTTGTTGTCATAACACTACCAGCAGGATAATAAGTAAAGGGCCTAGTAGTGACAGAATATTTGGGACTCATGAAATTGACATACTTCGTGACTTTGTCGTAGAAATTAGTGAACAAAGAATTACCGTTTGTACACACATTATACCTCGCATTTGGAATCGTAGAAGTAGCAAAATCTGTGTGAGAAGTCTAGTAGCTTATACAGTTAACAGTTGCTATGGGAGTATTAGTAAAAGCCACAGTTCCAGATGCACATTAAGAATTATAAAATGTAAACAGATCGTTAGCACCTGAGTTTAAACAACTGTAGCCTGCTGTCCCTGATGTACCCAGGAGAATAGTCTTCTAAGTATTAAAATCACTGTTAGCTGATGTGTAGTCAAGACTGTAAGTGAAGCTTGGCGACACTACAGTTGGGTTGGAATAGGTTGTGTCGCTGCCTCGTGAATAGATGATGCCATAGGTTTCAAAAGCATCATGCTGATTCTAAAAGTACGTCATAAAATCACTGAATGTCTAGTAGCTCGCCATAGAAAAGGAAGCCGAAGCGCTCTTGAATTTAGTCTGAGTGCTTGTTAAATCATTCATATAGGATGTGATTCCAAACTTTGCCAACAGGTCACCGTTTCCGCCTAAAGATTCCTTGCAAGTTGTGGCATAACTCGCGATATCTCCATCCATCCCATCAATTGACTTCAAATATGCTGAATCCTATTCAAAATAAGTTAATAATAGTCGCATTAGTTATTGTTTTTTAGGGATAAAAAGTAATTATTACATTGAGAATTTTATTGCTTTCATCGCAGATTTCCATCAAGAGAATCGATAAAATGCACAGTATAAAGCAAATGATTAGACCAACTAAAGTCAACAGAGTCAGCAAGCACCAGAGAGCATTGAGGAGATAGCGGATTTTATATTTCTTCTTGAAAAAACCCAGGAATGTACCAGCTGTTCCAAGGACTGAAATCAATATGAACACACCGTAGAAAACCAGCAAGATGATCGTCACAACTTTGAAGACAAGATCCGGCTAGTCATATTAGAAAGCACAACAATATTAAAAAAAATACAAATGAAACTTTACAAGCAGCTTTTTTTGGTCTTAAATTTTCATATTTTTCTTCATCTTTTCGATCAGAATTAAAGAAAACTTTTAAAAAAGTGAGGAATATTTAATTGTACGTAGTCTTGATTATCTGAGATGGTGTTGATACCGTCGGACAAATTCTTTTAGCCGCTAGTTATCTAGGTGACGGCACTGTTGATAGGAGTTGTATAAGTTGATGCTGGTGTCCCCTATATCACAGATTTCGCCTAAGACACTGCACTTTTCATGGCTGAGATTGCTCCATCTGCAGCACTTGAAAATGTGGATTTGACGTTATTAACGTAATCTGAGTAAGTAGTTGCTTTCTGTTATCAAAAATAATTTATTAGATTTTTGCTTTTCAGAAATCGGTTTTAGCACTCAATGAATCACATTTCTACTTCAGAAATAATTGCAAATAGTGCAAGGTTTAATTGAATTATCTAAAGAATGGAAGTAGTTTTTTCCAGTATTGCACTTTGTTTGAAAATGAAATGAAAAGAAAAGAAAATGATCTTGTTTTACATAGAAAATCGAATCGACAGGTCCACTCAATAATGAACCAGAATATCCAGCATCCTCACCCTAAATATGTGTACTCCATCCTGATGGTAGGGTCTTTAGTGATTCAAGCATGCTTGTGATTTCTTTACTATTATCATCAATTGTGTTAATAGCTCCATCTTGTGTTCCAAGATAGGTATTCACATTTGTGAAATAGGCGTTGATACTACTTGAAACATCTTACAAGGAAGTCTTAAGGTTATCAAGTCCCATGAATTTCACTTAAGTACCTGACTTCATAGTGTACGTTTGTTCTAAGTTTAGATTATCTAAGGAGGCTACAATCGTGCACTTGAGTGACTATTAAACAATTCGAAAACAAATAAGAACATTGATTTTGTGGGGGGGGGGGGCGGGGGAGGGAAGGGGAGTCTTTGTTTTTAAGAAATTATCAAAAGAGGTAGAAGAAAGTAATTTAGTAATACCTTGTAAGATGATTCGATCTTGCTTGCATACACATATCCTGCAATACTTGCTGAGAAAGTCAAGGCGCTATAAAGGGCTACTGCCACAACCATACAAATCATTTCTTTTTTCGTGAAAGGTTCAACTTTTGCATCCCTTTTACAGCACAAGGGGCATTCTGCAAAAATAATAGAAAATAAAAAAATTAATACAAACCATTATCAAATATAATTTTCGTTAAGCTACGTTGGAGTGAAATTAGCAGGAGGAATTAAAATATTTCATTCTTTTTCTTTTGGTTTTTCATAAGAAAAATAATGTAAAATAAATGGATATCTTACTTTTATCGCAGCAACAGTAGCAGCAGTAGCAGCATGCAATGAGTGGAAGGATGATGAAAAAGAAAGCTATCAGTGCTAGCATAATAAACTTTTGAGTCATCTCTCCAGTATCCGGCATCTTACGATTCACAATATTCGATCCGACTGAAGACCCAAAGATATTGCGATACTCACTCATTGCTGAGCTTGCAGCGGAGTTCTAGGAGCTTGAGACAGCACCACTTGGATCTTCTCCTGCACAGATAGATATCCTTTAAGAGTTTGAGCTGAGTGTTGTTAGGATACGCTTAGCTTCATTGGTTTTGTTTAGATCTTGAGCACTGATATTTATTGACTCAGACTTAAAGAAAGGAGAACTCTCATTTTGTTCTATGTTTCTGAAGAGGAATACGCTAGCCAAGAGAGCCGCATAGACGACAAATAAATATTTCTCTTTCATTTTCGATAGATATGTTAATCCTCTTTTTTTTGTTTATAGGATTTACAAAGTATTGGAGTAATTTTGAATTATTTATTCTTACATCTGTTCTTTTTCCCCACTTAAAATCAAAAGAAAATCTCCTGCCAAGATTGATTTTTTGTATTCTCTCATACTTTGCTCGATTTTGATAGATTTCCACCCCTTTGAAATCAAAAAAGAAGAAATAATTAGTCTCTTCGTTCAGATAATTAATTTCCGCTCAAAAAAAATGATGAATTTTTAATTTCGAGTAATTAAAAGGAGGGTTACTACATTTTGTTTTTGAGTTGGATTAGATTCTGTAGAGAAGTTTCCGAAGACATTTGATATCTTAAAGTGTATCTGAAATCTGAAGCTCTAAAAAAGAAATAGAAAAAAAGAATCGTGAGACTTTTTATTAAGATTTTAATTTCAGGCCTAAAATCGCTTTGATCTAAGTTGGGTTTCTATTACATAATATTCCAAACCTTGGATCAATAAAATTAGCCAGAATCCAATTTGATTTCTCTCTTACTTGATTCTTGGGAGAAATTAAGAAAAGCTTTATTTCGGTTTGAAAAACAATAGGGTATTTGGGAATAAAGTCAAAGATATGTTTATAATTAGATGATTTATATCCTTTTGCAGTTAGCTCCCCTAGTGTTTACTTCTTTCTTTTTTAAAAAAAAAATTAGCTTTTAATTTCAATTAATGATCATGCTTGTGGTTCTAGCTTTTTGAACATCACTTAGAGTTAAATTTATTATTATTAAATTAGATGATTTGTGTGCAGGTATGAGACATCTTTTCATTTAGTTTTAAATAAATGGATGGATGAATAGAGAGGATAGTAAGGACAGAATTCTATAAAATCCTAATAATATTCCCATCAAACGCTGTGTGTTAAATAAGATAAATTATGGGAAACTAAAACGGAGAGGAAAATAATCCTCGTATTTTATTATTCAAATTATTTTCACAAAAATGGATTAATTTTTAGCCTGAAATTTGAAAAGTATATTTTTATTATTATGTTGATTTTTCAATCAAAACGAAGGGCTTCTTATTACTCTTTTTATGAGAGATAAACAAACAAAAAACTGCTTCATTTGAAACAATACGATTTGTGGCTAGTTTCTAAGTTAAATGATATTTATTGCTTATTTTTACAATTAAACTCATAAAACTCAGGAAAAAAACATATGATTTACCATTATTAAGTAATGGACATAAAATGCAAATACTACTAATGCTTTGGAATTTGAGATAGTTTTTGATGAAAAATGATACCTAAAATTTGTATAATTAGGTTTGTAGTAAGTCAGCCATAAAAAGAAGTTAAGAATATTACAATATTTACTATTCTGCCTAAAAATGAGGCATCAAAATACGTTTAATTCTATTCTTAAACACAAAACAGAAAAACAAACAGAGATTTTTACTATTTTCTCCCTTTGTCTCTCATTTACTTTTCTAATTGTTTTAAGTAAGTGCATATGAATTATTAATGTCCTATTCAATCAAAGGCATAAGGTGTGAGAAATACAACAAACTATGATTTTCATTTTTTTCAAAGTCATTCCATACAATTAAAAAAAAATCTGTGTGAGCTTTTTTAGTTTTGGGAGTTATTGGTATTTCCCAATACAAAAGTCTAATATCTAAAAAACCAAAGATTAATAAGAATAATTTGGAAATCAGGTAGTAAAAAGAATTTGAAAGTGGCTCACACAAACTCTAAAAATGGCATTTTTTTAAAAGAGGAGTAAAATGATAAGCATAATAAAAATGCGTTTGTAATTCTCCAAAAAATTAAAAGCTCATTAAATCTAAATTTAAATTTTTGAATCTCTCTCAAAATCTCCTTATCATTCCTTTCTTAAATTAAGAGAGTTCATAGTTTAAATTAATATTAAGACTCCAAGGAAACTTCCTTTCTTGATCAAATCAAAAACCAGTTCAAATCGTCTGAAATATTTATCTTAAAGAATGCTTCTTTCTCTCATCTTTTATTAATTTAAGTCCATGATTATTAAAAGTATAATAAACATTAAGCTTGATGTTCATATTTTTGCTCTTAAACTTATTAAAGAGAAGGAAAATAATTAAAAAATTAAATAATATTCTCGAGATAAATCAATAAAAGGTGTTCACTTTTTTCCAACAAACAATCAAGAAATAACTAAGAAATAATGAAGCAATGTTTTGCCTTTCATTTTAATAATCAAATTAATTTATCATATCGCTGTTGGATTGGTGAATTCATCGATGAAAAAACATTTGGAACTTGCTAGTTCTTCTTGATTGTCCTTCTTGTTAATTCAATCGCTTCAGAAACTCTCCTGTCGAGATCATAAGTATCTTGATTTATCATCGATTTCTTCAATGTTGTTGTGGCTCTCTCAAGTGATTGAGAATTATCTCTGTAGTTTTAACCTGACACCTTCTATCCAGATATCTCTCCATATCGATCAGCCTGCCAGTGATCTTGATCCTGCATAAATTTCACTGATTTTTTCTGTCCACTTAAGAAAATCTAGTCGTTTTAGCTGGTGTTACTGAAATCTTATGACTAAAAAGTGTTCTTCTTAGAGATATTTTCAGCTTCTGAAAATCCAATCGATCGAACTTACAAACCATTAATGTTACTATTGCCATTATTAGTTTCTATTTTGTCATAGTTCGCAGTGTCAATCAGTTGAGGGAATGCTAAACCTGAAGATTATGGTGAGGCTGTAAGATCATAGTTTTAATTCTGGAAGCGATGAACAGGAGGTGTCTGAAGTTGCGAGATAAGATTCTCCTAGAAAGCCGATCGATCAGAAGCGATTGGAGGGTTAAGAGATTGAATGTGAAATGGAGGTTATGTAAGGTTTGATTCGATTTAAGGAAGGTATTGGTTCGTTTAATGAGAGTAATCTTAGTAAATGTGGTCATTTATGTAAGAGATTTATTATGGTTTTTATTAAATTTATTATTGGATTGGGGGGTGTTGAATAAATACTTATGGGCCCTGCTATGGTGGTAAAGCAAACGGATTCTGTGGGGGAATTGCATGGATAGGTTGCATGGAATTAGTAGTCTAGAAATCGAATTTTTGATTTAATTAAATCAGTTGCTAAACTGGAGGAGATTATTAATAGATTTGCTATTGGACGAATTACTACTGTTAAGGGATAATTTGCAGTGGTTACATTTAAACATTCTATTGAATAAATTGAGGTGCTTGTTAGAGTTATTTTACTATCGGTTACCCTGCAAAGAATTATTATTACGGCTGTTATTATGATGGATAGTATTAAATAATCTAAACAGGCTGCTGCAACTAAGGGTCTTGGGAGATCACTTGTTGATATCCTTACAACTCCTGTCCATTTAATGACGGTTGAGCTAGCTGCTGGATTGTATTTAGGCTTGATAACGATTTCTGCTGGACGAATTAATGTGCTGGAGTGATCTCTTTTTAAATCTAACCCTATTATGGAAGATTTCGAAGGATTTACTGCTGTTACACTAGATCCTATTATTACAGTGGTTATGAGGGTATCTAATGCGAAACGATAGAAGCTAATCCAAATGCTGGAATAGGTTTTTGCTATTATTATAATATCAAAGAAGAAGGATAGTTCTATTCTACAGTTCCAATTTAACTTGACAATAACTATGCTGATCCTCCAGCTAAATTCGCTCCGTTAGGTTAAATGTTTGGATTGTTCTACTTAAGTGTGTTGGAGAGTTGAGCTTGAAGACGAAGAGCACTCTTCTGCCCAGATGAGAATGGTTAATGTTATGCCGAAGATGATTATTATTGTGAAAATTTTTGCAGCTGACTTCGAAGTTAAACAAAATCCGGTCGTTGATCGTCATCAATTTCCACCATTTTGGTGAGTAAATTAATGAATTCCTGAGAGTATCGTTCAGCAGCTTGATCGAGTAATTTAGAGAGTGGATAATACTTGATTAACATGAGATCCCAATCATAAAGAACGGAAGCATCACGCAGGGTTGAACACTCCAGAATCGTCAATCCGAGACTGAAAACATCAGCCTTGAAAGTATTGTATTTGATATCTGCGTGGGATCCTTTCATGAGAATGGAAAGCTAAGCAGGGCTGAGAAATGCGTGATCAGCTCGAATCATCGTTTTGTAGAACCCGTTTTTCATTGGATTTATCAATCCATGATCGCCAATTTTCACAATTCCTTCTCTTGTTAGTTTGATGCTCTGAGGTCGTAAATCGCCATGAAACAATTGATTCTCTTAGAGGAAACTGCATACTTCAATGAGAGTTTTCAACATGTACATCAGTTCACTCTCCTCAAAGAACTATTTCGGCTAAAAATAATAAAATGCATTTTGGATGGTTCATTAAAAGGAAGGAATTTGTTCATCAAATGCCCTTATTTTCTCTTTATTTGTTGTACCTCCGATTAGGCTCTGACATCGATTTCTTTCCCAAGATCATGATAGTAGTATTCAAAAAATAATCTGCTTCTCATTGCTTTCCCGCACAATTCATTTGAGTTGACGAAATCGAACCCTATAAATTGCAGCAAGTTTGCATGACGCAGCTACAGTCTAGCTTATGATTCAGAGTAGAGAGTTGCAAACTCATTTTTATCATCGTTATATGAAGATTTTTCCATAACAAACTGAGATAACTCCAAAGAAGGGTTGAGACGCTTAAATATGCGGATTGAGTCAAATGATTTATCATGCAGTTCTTCTACGAATGCTGTTTGAGCATCAAAATCTTCTAGAGATTTATCACTAAATACTTTGCTTCTATTATTTGAAGATAACTCACTGCCCATGATAATTACTTAAGATATGCTTGAAATAGACTTTTGTTCAAGAAATGGGTTTAAATAAACTGATGGAAAAGCAATGACTTTCTAAGAAAAACACTAATTTGCGTTCGATTTTAACTTTTTTATTATTGCTTTTTGATAAATTTATTTTTACTTTTTTGCACTGGATAATCAACTTTTAGATTCATAACTGACTTTGAACATTTTGATAGTGCAAGAAAGGAATTTAAATACATAAATCCAGCCATTAAAGGATACGAAATATGTTGTTATTTTTGAAAATTACTTAAATCAATTGGAAAAGAAATGTAAATTATCGTCGAAGATTATGAATAATATTATCCTAAAAATCAATGATTTAATTAATAGAATTGCCTTTATGAATCAAAATTATTGTATTTATGTATCTAGATTTTATTTTGGCTATATCTTCAGTGAGTTGAGAGAAACTAAGTGAAAATTAACTGAGATTATTTGTGCTTATTCTGGTATCAGTTAGTTCTAACAATTAATCTCTTAAATTTCAATAATAGATTTAATTTTTTTTCAGTTATTCATCTATTAATTCTCCTACTATAAAAACCATTAAGCAGCTACTCGATATCAGAGTTCATCAATTTGTTTTCGAGAAATCATTTTTCGAATGTAAAAATATCTGTATAAAACTGTTCTATCCGCTTAGTGGCTTCACAATACAAAAACAATATTAAT
>Ga0302271_10003574_pt1 | contig 13036 bp, 13 predicted proteins | sample III_Bog_N1_1_FD_198767 | JGI IMG/M metagenome (GOLD analysis project Ga0302271, IMG submission 198767) | Peat permafrost microbial communities from Stordalen Mire near Abisko, Sweden - III_Bog_N1_1 | ecosystem: Environmental > Terrestrial > Soil > Wetlands > Peat | place: Sweden: Abisko... | reverse complement strand
AGACGCTTAGTATTCATCACTCCAGACATCCGTTGTTTTAAGGATACTGTCTTTGATTCTCTTTGGGATACTATCTATCCAAGATAGCTTCTCCTTCACTCTGAGTTCTTCGTTTTTTGTTTATTCAAAATCTAGATCTTTATACGAACTCTTCAGCACGTTGAATGCAGGGAGGAATGACAAATACACGGATTGTCTCACAGGAGCAATCGCTTATTTGACGGGATCCATGTCGTATGGCCTGCTAGATCCATAGATGATTTAAGGAATGAACATGCCTTCATAAGCGTAGAGTAACGAAAATGGTACGTCTTTTTAAATGTAGACTTTTCGTAGAATTATCTTTTTCGTATTGGGATCGATTTCTTCGATTTCAACGGGGTATCCTTTAGATTCACAGTAAGTTATAGCTCCAGTTGTATTTAAGTTAACAGTGAGAATTGGTCGACCTTCTTTAGCCGAGATATCGTCTTCAACTATGATAATAGGGAGATATATTGCGTAGAAGGAATTCAACAAAGTTGATACTTATTGTGTGAAAACCATCGATATGGTAACTGCACTGTTAGGTGGGAGATTACCAAGTTTAACTGAGATTTATTATTAGGAAAAACTAATTTATTTAACTTCCGCGTAGCTGACTAGACTACCTTATGCTTTAGCGTCATTGTATTCTTGTTTCGCTGTTTATTTTGGCTTGATCTGTCCGATGATTGTTTTATAGTCAAATTCTGCTTTGAATTGGAGAAGACATGCGCCTTCTTCGATTTTAAATTCAAAGAAACTTTCACTGTAGCTGCTGTCGGAGTTGCTGTGAAATGTTTGTTACATTGTCGTTGTGAGTAAGTTGTTGAGGATATCACAATCGTAGATTACTTGCTTTAATGTTGCAGGAACACCCTTTGAACCGGGAATACCAGTGTATTAGTATAAGAAGAAATCATTAAAATAGCGACGTGGACAACGTTGAGAGCGCATTGCGTGTATATGTGTGGGTATGTGTGTGGTTTATGAATTGTAATATTCTTTTTTGCTTGATTTTTGTGTAATTTTGTGATGTTTTTGTTAATTATTATTTGTGGTAAATTTGAACACCCGAATCTCTCTCCCTTCATGAATAAAAGAAGGCGTAATAGAATCTGATAAAATCTTCTCCTTTTTGTCTTGTCTCCATCAATACCCACAATGATCAAAATGATCAGAATACAATGACATTCTCAAATTAGATTTGAAAACTTTTGTCTGTCACCTTTAATTTATGCATTCCTAACAAGACTTATATTTCTTTCTATTCTTTGGATTCTTCTATCTTAATGAGTTATTATACATTTGGCTTGTTTTATACATCATGATTGATCGATTGATGTAAAATTCGTTTTGATAGGAGTACTTAAGAAACCAAAATGTGGATATTCACCATTAAAAAGTGCTATTTAATAAGATATAGTATTATTAGCTGATCTGTGTATTGTTTTGAGATCAGAGAAAAATAATAAATTTAAATAATAAAACTGATCAAATATAAATTAATCTTAAGCTGTTGCTTCTTTTTTCTATGTTTTTTTTTAAATTATTTTTGAAACATTTCCCTAAGCTTTCAAAGTTTTATTGCTGAAATGAATGATAGGCATTCAGTGTTATTGGTAAAACTAGATGGATTTCAAAGAAGATAAGTAAATGAATTTTTGAGAGATGATATGTCATTTTTAAAGATTAAAACTATCTGAAAATATCTATAAAAACATCATATTTTGAATTTTGTTTTATTTGTTCATTTCTATTTTGTAGCAGATGCCTTTGCAGCAGCAGTAGCAGCAGCAAGAGAAGCTTGCTATTACATTTTCTTCTTGTTTTCTTGGTAGTTGAGATATTCCAGAGCTGGCTGATAGAACCACTTGTATTGAAAAGAAAGAAAAGATAAATGTAAGAATAATTGGTATTAAACTAACCAATATTATGGATGTTTATTGCCATATTTTATATAAATCCGAATGAATAAAAGATTACTCAATAGCATTTATAAGTAGTAAAGTAATCGATGTGACTTCCTTTTGGAGTCTATACCAATAATAAATTTGAATTTTGTGAGAACTTCTCAATTGGCACTAAGCTTTCTCTGTTTTTGCACAAATAAATAACAGTAAATCCGATAGATTTTTATCATTAATTCTCATGTTTGTATTCATTTTTAGCTCATTTCTTACACGCAGATTGGATCATTGTTGCTTTGAATGCAAAGTGTAGGTACTTTAATATCTTGAATGACATCCTTGCAACTGCTCTTTTCGTACATGTGCAGCACTGATTTCTTCGATGACAGCTTTCTTGTGAAGGCTTCATGGAATTCTATGAAGAGTTCGCTTAATTGGTAGAAAATTTAATATTTTGTATTTCACATTTATTTAGTGTTTATTTTTCTTGTCCAGAGAAAAAAAGAAGGCCCAGAAAAGGCATTTGCTTGGTGGAAATAAAACGAGCAATTTGAAAGCAATACTATCAAGGAAGAAGTCAAAATATCATTAATGAATGAAGATAACCCTCTTCCAAAGCTTTTTTTAGCTTACTTCTAGTTAGTTACACTATGTTTGTCGCTGGAAGAGATCTAAAGTGACAGTCTTCCAATGTCTTATGAAAATTTGTTTGAATGTCCTAAAGCATTCATTTACATTGCTAAGTATTTATTCTAAGAACCTTCCAAGTAAAAAGAAGTTTTGTTAAACGACTGTGATGTGATTCTGAATGAAGATCAAATTGAGCTTCCAGCCTTTCGCAAAATTTTCACCAAAGTAAAAGAGAAAAAAATATTTTAAAAAATCACAAAAAAATTGTTTTTATTTTGTGGTATCTAATTTTGCTAGCGGCTAGAGGAAGATGTTCTTGAAGGAGAGAAAGACCCCACTGAAGTTAAATTATCGAAGGGATTATCCTTATTATCTAATTAAAAGTATGATTCAATAAAAAAAAAGTGAAATTTTGAAGACCTGTCGCAGTACCTGAAGCAAGATCTATTGCTATGTCTTAAATTATATCATCAACATAATTTTTCAGAATTATATCTCAAAAATGTGTCAGCAATCTTTCAAACTGCTTTTTTAAGTTAGAAATAAATATAAACATCATTAAAATTTGCTTTTCTTGTAAACAGTTATCATAATAATTTCTCTCTTGACAGATCTCAAATAATGATTATAGTATCCTTCTTCTCAATGAAAAGATAAGCAACAACATAGATGTGATTATTGTTATCTTGGTAAAGAATAGAATTCTACACCTAATAAGGCAAAAGGCTCTTAAATTTTGGTATTTTTTTAAAAAAAAAAACTGAAAATGAACAAAAAAAAATGGTTATTTGTTAATAAATGTAATTGTATTATCAATTGAATATTGGCTATGATTGTTGTTTAATTCTATTATTTAATATATTTTTGAAGTTAAAATGTTAATATGTTTATTTTTATTGTTGAAGCTTACAAGTTGGGTAAAAATTTAATGCTAATAACGAATATATTTATCTTATTATTCCATTTAAGTTCATAATGTCTGTTTGTGTATTTAACAAGAATTTATTTCATTCTCTCTCTCTATTTCACTTTTGTTCTACTTTTCTTCAGTATTTCTTAGGATTCAAGTTATCCATTTCAATAGGCTTGCTCTCTTAAATACCTTTCTAAGAGTTTCTAATCGAATTTCTCTGGGCTTGTGCTTGAATTGATTTTCTTACTGAATTACGAACTTTCAGCATAGAAGGTCTTTGAAGAACACTTGTAGAATCGGAAGCAGTAGAAGTTTCTGGGGAGCCATCTCTATGAAAGGGATTAATTTTATTCAGCAGAGAATTTATTGATTCAGGTAGCAGTTTTATTAAAAATCCAACTACAAGAGATGAAGCACCAATGCCTAAGCATATCAAGTTTTGATCACTATTAAGAGGAGAACACTTTACAGCTCTGCCACCAAGTTCAACTAAAGCCATTTAGATCACGACTGTGAAAACCAAAACGAACAAAAACAGAGGATTATTGAAGAAACCCTTGAATACGTTGAACTCAGAAGATTTAAGTTTTCTCGCGTTAATTTCGTTGAAAACCTGCAGGAATACGAAGATATTGAAGAACATAGTAAGATGGACTCCTTTCTTCTCTTCCCATTTCATTTACCCAAGTCCGTATTCCACATTAAACAGTTGGTCACCGTAGAACAACACAACTGTCAGGACAACAATTTAGTAGACTGCGTGAAGCAGAATGTTTCTCCACATGACTTATGTGATCATGAGTTCGTGTCTTTTCACTGGAAGTCTATTGAGTAGTTCGTCATTGGGTGGTTCAGTGGCAAGAGCAAGGGAAGCTAAAGTATCCATGATGAGATTTACCCAGAGCATCTGAATTGTGTTGAGAGGCGATTCTCTTAATATGACACCACCCATGAAGGCCATGAACATTGCAGCAATGTTGACTGTGAGCTAGAATTGAAGGAATTTTCTAATGCAATCGAAGATATTCCTGCCCCATTTGATTGCAGTGATTGTACTGTTTTAGGATAAAAGCAAGCAACAAATAGCATTAAAAGATTGAAGAGAAATAATTTTATTTTTCGTGCATTTTTTTACGAAGAAAAGTTATCATCAACTAGAATGATTCCAGCTGCTTCTTTGGCAACTTCTGTTCCTGCTATTCCCATCGCGAATCCAATATCTGCTTTCTTCAATGCAGGTGCATCATTTGTTCCATCACCTGTGACAGCTACAACAGATCCACATTTCTATAAACCAGTAACCAACAAGAACTTATCGTCTGGTGTACTTCTAGCTAAGACTCTAAGATGGCTCTTTATCTCTCTAAACACATCAATATTTCCAACATCATATTTCCGTTCAATTTTACCATCAATTTGGACTTCACGAACAATTAAACCACCAACTTTCTCTCTAAATCGCTTGCCTTCCATAACTGTGTAGACGTTGTCTTGCAATTAGAAATCACTGTCTATAATACCAGCTTCTTTGGAGATGGCAATGGCTGTGTCGAGGTTATCACCTGTTACCATACGGACTGTAACACCAGCAGATTTACATGTTTTGACTGCTTTCGCTATGCCAACTCTTAAAGGGTCTTAAATACCTACCATGCCAAGAACGATTAAATCACTTTCTAAATCCTAGTCAGCAGGGACCATGGAGTTTTAGAAAAGCTAGGTATCCTTGTAAGTTATCAGGAGAGTACGTAGGGAATCATTTGCGAACTTCTTCTGATTGTCCTTGAGATTGATCAAGAAATCTTCAGTGATTTCTTCGATTTGTCCATTTCGGTTCACAAATCGTGTACACATGTCAATGAGAATATCTGGAGCTCCTTTTGAGAACACTTTAATGCCGCTCGTTGACTTATACACACTTGTCATTCTCTTGCGCTCAGAGGAGAAGGGGATGACTTTCAAGATCTAACAAAAAAATATGAAAAAATGAGTTAACAGATATCCATTTTTTTTTCACATAATAACTTTGTTTTTTTCTTCTCATTTTCCAATTACATTATCAGAAGGGCGATAGTTTTTGTAGTTATAATCAAACTCAAAGGCAAGTTCCAACAAAGAGCATTCTGTTTTGTTTCCGATCTATTCGAACTTACCATTATCTTTAATAGTCGGGAAGGCATTGGAGTTCACACACAATCTATTTTTGGCAAGGATCAAATGCAAAAAAAAAGATTAGTAAATCATAATTAGATAGTCAACATTGATCTGAATTTTATCTTTATTGAGCCTACCCTTCGCAAAGAAGATCAAGGTATTGTTTATCGAAGTTCTTCTTTTCGAAATTCGTATGTATCTCTCCAAGTGCGACTAGTCTTGTGACTTTCATTTTATTCTGAGTTAGTGTTCCTGTTTTATCTGAACAAATCGTGTCAGCACCTCCCATGGTCTCGCAGGAGTCAAGTGTCCTCACAAGATTCTGTTCGTCTTTCATTTTGCCAACTGCATAAGCCAATGCGATGGTCACAGCTAAAGGCAATCCTTCTGGAATCGCAACTACAATAATGGTCACACCAATGATAAAATATCCTACAACTTCTTGGAGATTTTCAATAGTAAATAGGTCTCGTTCTTCATTGAGGCAAGAAATAATGAGATTTATGAGCATTGCAGCAAATGTTAAGATAGCACAGTATAACCCGATTTTTCCAATTTAATCTACTAACACATCTAATTTAGATTGAAGTGGTGTCTTCTTGTCATCATCATCTTCTTGCATCATCATTTTTTGCTTCCCAACACTACTAGATTAGCCAACAGCTAGAACGATCATTTCTCCACTTCCTTCTACAACCTTCGAACCGGATATCAAAAATGGACATGGTTTCTTCTATCCTACTAAGGGAGCAAATTTCTTAATTGGATCTGTTTCTCCAGTGATTGAGGACTCATCGCATATGAGATTATTTCCATTTGTGAGAATTCCGTCAACTGGGAAGATTTCACCAGTTGTAACTTGCATAACATCTCCAACAAGCAGCGAAAATATTGAAATATGGATGACCTCACCGTTTCTAATGACTCCTACATCACGTTCTGCTACTTAGGAATTTAATTTACGGAATTGCTTATCCTTCATGTAGTCATTGACGGAGGTAACACTAACGATGATAATGACAGCTACGAAAATAGCCATTCCTTCAATCCAACCTTCAGCTATTCCTTCATTAATGCAGCCTATCACTAAAGATACAAATGCAGCTGCGCATAATAGTCTCAAAATATCTTCTTCAAAGCAGCCAACAATCTGAGAGGAAAAAGGAATTTTAAAGATAAATCTCAAGATCAACTCGAAATTGTTCAAAGAGATGATTCAAAGTGCATATGAATTTTGTTTTAGTGTTTAATATTTTTTTGTATTTTTTTCAATTAACATCTTTCTATTTTGTTAGTATTTTGTTACAAGTTCCCATAATGTCTTAGGTGGTTTGGTAATCTCTTCGTTGTGTCCAAATCTAAATTAAAAAAAGTTTATTATTTTAACAATAATCACAAGGGAAATAACCAAATTTTTCTCCTTCCTTTAAAAATATACAATTTTAGCTATTTTATCAATTCTCCTAAGGAAAAAATCAATAAAATTATCTCAAAATTTTATTGTACGCTTTGGTTCTTTGCTAGAGTGATGTCTATGTGATCTCGATTCCTAACTAATATTGATAAAAAAACCAGAAAAATACATTAGGATTTTGTTATCTACATTGTTAAATGACTAATTAATTACCTTGAGATTGGTATCGAGTGATTTTGCAAGTCCTTCGAGTCCCCCGATCTTCTCTAGTTTCTTTAGGGACTCGCCATCTCTGATCTTATCAGGTTCGAAGAGTTCCCTGTATGTAATGGAAAAATAAGGTTAAGGATCATTTTTCTTTTTTTCTCCCCGCTTGTTTATGATTTAATCCTTTTTTTGTTTGTATCCCATGTTCATATCTTAAACAACTGCTAGAAAAATGAAATAAAGATAATATTTCTACATGAGGTCTTCTTTGGTGACTCCATAAATGCTGGAAGAGTGGCTTTCCACATCCCCATGATTTTTGTTCAGAGGTTCTTTAAGATTCGACATTTCGTTTGTTTTAATTAGACTTAATCGCTCTTTTAATTATTATTAAGAATTAATAAATCAGTTAGTCATACACATACACGCATACACACATACACACCTAGTTATCTTGCAATAAAATAGGTTTGAGGCAATAATCGTGCGTTCTTCGATTATCTCCCTCATTTTAATAGAAAACAATAAAATTGGCAGTTAAATTAATCCTTAAGTTTCTTGATTCTCTTAATCTGCAAAGCCAGTGGTTTTCTTTCTTATTTGCTGTTTGGAGTCACTAAACTTAACAAAATAAACGCCATTGTTTGGTAAAAAAGAACATTTTTTATAAAATTTTGTTATTGAGGCTTCTGAATAGCTTTTAAGTGAAAAATCTTTTAACAGTTTTAGTCATAACTCTTTCTAAAAGAGGATTTAAACTATCTATTTTCGAGTGGCTTATCAATAAAAATACTAAATAAATAAATTGAAAGTAAAAAAATACTTACTATTATTTTATATTTATTAATATTCTTTATCTTAGGTGATGGTTCTGATTTAGCAATAAAAAATAATATTTGAGAAAAATAAAGCAAAAGAAAAGTGAAAAACCGTCCGTCTAATCCAATCAGATTGGAATAGAAGCATTAAAGAAAATTCTCAAGATTGATTTATTTATTTTGAGTCACAAGTCGCTTTTATTTCAAGAATAAAATGTTCTTTTAAAAAGCTAAAAATTTTAGAGTCTATTCCATCCATTATTCGCTATTCAAACGATAAAAATAGTGTCATTCATCGAATAACTAAGCATATTGTCTCGTAAAATTAAAACTCCACACGCAAGAAAAATTGAGAAAACAACCGAAGAAAGACTAGTGAAAGTGGGTGTGAGACTTCAAGGAAATTAAGATTAGAACAAATTATTAAAAAAAAAGAAGAAAAAAAGAGAGAAAACAAAAATTCATAGGTATGTTGCGAGGACTGAAGAACATCGCTAGCAAAGGACTTGGGTTTAACAAGACTCAAGCAGGCTTCAAAAGCACTCAGCTATTAAAGAGTGAACTATCGAAATTCAACGATTCTTTCCTTGCTGGCTGTAATGCGGATTTTGTGGACAATCTCTTCAATCAATGGGCGGAGGACTCAACTTCAGTAGCTCCTTCCTGGGATGTTTACTTCAAGAACTTGGTACGCGGTGTCGAGCCAGAACATGCATTTTCATTCCCACCTTCAGATATCTCCAAGGGAATGCACATGGCTCCAGATCATGCCCTTAAATTCGTCATCAGCTAAAATCTCAAAGCTAGACTGCTCATCGATGCCTACAGAATGAGAGGACATGAAATTGCAGACCTCGATCCTTTATGTAAGATTTATGTTTTGGGTGTTTTCTTTTTTACTTCATTTTATTCGATTCTCTAGGTTTTTTAAAAACAAACTTACAATACTAAATAGATTTTTTAGCAAAATAGTATTATCACTATTACTTGCAAGAAATTAACTTTAAAGTTTGAGGACTATTTAAATGATTTCCATTATTTCCTTCTTTGATTTTACTTCTCCCAACAAGAAATCCTAAGACTAACTAGACTGTTAAGATTTAATTTTACAAACAAAATTTTTGATTCGGTTCTATTTAAGAGTTTTCCTGGATTTTTAAATATTGGGTTGCTTTAAGCTGTTTTGTTTTTTAATTTTGGGCATTTTTTCATATTTTCTTTGCAGAAATGAATGAGGAGCTACTCAAGGCTGGCAAACCTGCAAATGCATCATCACCTAAGCTCAGCCATCTCGATTATGGATTCACTGATGAAGATTTAGAAAAGGATGTGTTCATCTATGATGGTAGAGTTGAAGGTGTCACAAAAAGTGATAAAAAAACATGGAAACTCAAGGATCTTATTGCTTATCTTAAGGAGATCTACTGCGAAAAGGTAACATGAATTTAGATTGTTTGGATATGTATATATATTAAATATCTAGACTGCTATTGATATTTTTCTGAAGAAAAGACAATTTGAATTTATTATTTTTATTATTTGGCATTTCCAAAAAATGAAAGATCGGCTATTAATACATGCATATCAGCTCAAAGCAAGAGCGTGATTGGATCAGATAAAGAATCGAAACTCCTAATAAGCTCAGCCTCACAACACAGCAGTTACACCGTACTGCAGATAGACTTTGCAGAGATTATGTCTTCACTGAGTTCTTAAATAACACCTTCTCAACTTCAAAGAGATTTGGCTCAGAAGGATGTGATTCTTTCATATCAGGTCTTGGTGCTCTTGTTGACCATGCAGCAGAACTCAAAATGGAGAATGTGATCATCGGTATGCCTCACAGAGGAAGGCTCAATGCACTGTACAGTGTTCTCAAGAAACCAGCTGATAATATTCTTGGTGAATTCCAAGACATCAATGGAATTCAATTCGATGAAGAAAACTGGGGGAACTCAGGTGATGTCAAGTATCATCTTGGTACTACTCACGATAAGCAATACGGAGACCACACTATTAGACTTGTAAAAATGATTTGATATCGTTTTAGATTTCATAATATTATTGAATTAATTAGTTTTGACAATTAGTTATATTTTTGTTTTCTAGAGTATTATGGCTAACCCTTCTCACTTGGAAGCAGTGAACCCAGTGGTGTATGGTAAATTGCGTTGCATTGAGGATGCAACATTGGATAAAAATGGAGATAAGTCTATTGGTATTGTTATCCATGGAGATGCTGCTTTTTCGGGCTAAGGTATTTGCTACGAGTCCATGTAAATGCATGATCTTAAGGATTACAACAATGGTGGTATCATTCATATTGTTGTGAATAATCAAATCGGTTTCACTACATACCCAGGAAACTCTAGAACAAGTAAAATAATTAAGTCATTATGTGAAAATTAACCTATTTTTTTTAACAAAATAGGTTTATACTGCACTGATATTGCTGAGACAGTTGGCGCTCCAGTGTTCCACGTCAACGCCGATGAGCCTGATCTAGTTGATGCCATCATGCGCATCGCTTTAGATTACAGATAAGCTTTCCATAAAGACGTTGTCATAGACATTATTGGATATAGAAAATTCGGACATAACGAACTCGACCAACCTGCTTACACCCAGCCTTAAATGCAGAAGATCATCCAAGGCATGAAACCAATCTACTTGAAGTTCATGGACAAAATGTACTAAGACAAAGTCATCACTCCTTAAACTGAGCTTGAAAGAAGAACTTACTATGAAAAATCTCTCCACGAGCATTATTTGAATTCAAGAGACAAAAAAATCTCCAAAAACACATGGGGCATCAAACAATATGAGCAACTACGACTCCCTACTTAGTTTGGAAGAGTTAAAGATACAGGTGTGGACATCTAAGTACTTAAGGAAATATCCGCTAAAGTCAATGATTTGCCAGCTGACATCAACGTACATAAGTAGATTCAGAAAGTTTACGCTGCAAGAAGAGAAGCAATCGAAAAATTAGAATCCAAAATAGACTACGGAACTGCTGAATCCTTGGCATTTGGCTCATTGTTATTGGAAGGATACGGTGTTAGAATCAGTGGTTAGGATGTAGAAAGAGGTACATTCTCTCACAGACATTCCAAAGTTAATGACTAGAAAAATGATAGAGAAAAGTATGTCCCTTTGGCGAATTTGCTTTCTCCTGAGGATATCGCTAAGAGAAAACTCACCATCTGCAATTCTTTACTGTCAGAATATGGAGTACTTGGATTTGAGTACGGATATAGCATTGCTAACCCTAATAATTTAGTCATCTGGGAAGCTCAATTCGGTGATTTTGCAAATGGCGCATAGATTATGATCGATAACTTCATTGTATCCGGTGAATCAAAGTGGAACTAACAATCAGGACTTGTATTGAATCTCCCTCATGGTATGGACGGACAAGGCCCTGAACACTCTTCAGCAAGATTGGAAAGGTTCCTGCAGCTTTCAGATGACCATCCTTCTATCTTCGAATCTGCTAAAGGAGATAGATTAACTAAGTAATCTTCAGAGAGCAACATTCAAGTGATTGTCCCTTCAACTCCTGCGAATTATTTCCACGCCCTCAGAAGATAAATCCGAAGACCTTTCAGAAAGCCACTTGTTTGTCTGAATTCCAAGAGATTACTGAGATATTCTAGAGTAAAAATAGATAATTAATTTTGAGGATTTATTGTGATTCTGAAATCTAAATTATGTTAAATATCTTATTGAAAAACACAGGCTACAAGTGATCTGAAAGAATTTGATCTTGGAACAAGATTCAGAGACATCATCCCTGAAGCTCATTCAAATGATATCCTTGAACCATCCAAGATCAAGAAGGTAGTCATCTGCGCTGGATAAGTCTACTACGATATCCTTGAACGCAGAGAATCCCTCAAATGCAATGTAAAAAAAACAAAACACAGGAATTAACTCACATTTTTGAATAATTTTCTTCTAAATAAAAATAGGACACAGCTATCATTCGCTTGGAGCAATTCTCCCCTTTCCCATACAACCATCTTAAGGAAAAACTTTCTTAGTATTAGAACGCTTAGTTCATTTGGGTGCAAGAAGAACATGAAAATCAAGGAGGTTGGAATTTCGTTAGACCTAGAGCTAGAGCAGTTCTTCATAGACTCGCTGAAGAAGGTGTTATTAAGAACCCCCAACTTGAATTTGTTGGAAGATCAGCTTCATGCTCATCAGCTGCAGGTACAATATTATGAATAAACAAGAAATTAATAAGAAATATTTGAATAAAGAAAGAGAAAAATAATTCAAAAATATTCAAAGAAACAGCTAGATTACAACAGAATCTCAATATTAACTTCAAAAATATTTAATTGGTTGGTTTTTCTCATATTCATTTTGATTTATTTTAAAAGGTCAGAGTTCTAAGCACAAGGTAGAACTTAACTTTTTCCTCACAACTCTTTTCGAGAAGATGTGATCATCTTGAGGCCTTAGCCTAAGCAAACCCTTAGAAATGCATTTGTTTTGTATTTTATTGTGAAAGAAATGTCATAAAATATAATAATAACCAAGTTTTTTTTCTTAATAAGCAAATTTTATTAGTTTCACAAGGTTGAATGGTAAAAAGAATTTCTCTCCTCTCAAACCAAGCATACTTCAAAGATCTTTTCATTTAAAAACAAGAATGTTCTTAATGAACTAAATTATTTGATTTTTTTCTTGGATATCCTCCTTTTATCAAGAGTCGTAGATAGCCTACAGAGAAAAAGTTTTGGAGTGTAAAAAATAGGGGTTTAATTTAGATTTTTGATTATTTATTACATAAATCTGAGACATATCTTTGAAAATCAACCTAAAATATCTGCAGGATATCTCGAGTAGTTTGAAGAAAATAATTAAATTAAAATATTTTGGCTTTAATTGAAAGAAAAAGGAGTTATTAGTTAATGGGCCCAAATACTAAAAAAAACAAAAAAAAGAAGAAATAAGA
>Ga0302271_10003572_pt1 | contig 13042 bp, 5 predicted proteins | sample III_Bog_N1_1_FD_198767 | JGI IMG/M metagenome (GOLD analysis project Ga0302271, IMG submission 198767) | Peat permafrost microbial communities from Stordalen Mire near Abisko, Sweden - III_Bog_N1_1 | ecosystem: Environmental > Terrestrial > Soil > Wetlands > Peat | place: Sweden: Abisko... | reverse complement strand
GTGCAGCAGTTGTGTCCACTTCTTGTTGTCCTCCAGCTGAAAAATCATTTTTGTTGTATTTGTCCCCCCGACAAGCAATCAATTCCTTCTTTGTTTTTTCTTGTTTTTCCTTTGAATTTTTTTCTGATTTTTCCTTCATAACTCTTTCTGATAAACTCTTCTTCTCTTTGGCTCAAAAATCATATATCTTAAATCTATGGTGCACGCCGCGAGTATCTGTCAGATTTCACCAATTGTTTGAAAAACACTATGCATGATAACCTTAGCCCTCTCATTCTCTTGTATTTTTTCTTAAATATAACTCCTTCACAGGCGATTTCATAAATAAGGAGTTCGACTTTGATCTTCAAAAATTCCAAAAGGAGAAGTTGATCTCAAAGATATCTTCCCCTCCCAAATTATTTCAATCTTTAAAATGATAAAATATATTGTCTGCCTGAATATCTGAAGTACGTGTGAGAAACAAATAAATCTCAATTATTTCAGCACCAAATGGAAGAAATGTTTAGATATGGAAGCAATTTTGTAGAGATTAGATTTTTAAAGATCCTTGTATTTAGAAATAACATATTTTTGGTAAACGATATCGAGCACACAGAGTGATTGAAAACTCACTCTTGCTACTAGTTCTAAACTATTTTCAATGCCCTTCTCAAAACACATTTGCAAATAATAATCTTTAGAACATTTGCTTCAGTTCTAAATAGATTTTCTAACTCATTATCTGAATAAAATATTTGTTTTTTGCAAAGTGAAAACAAAAATGTAATTTAGAAACTTCATCATTTCTTCATGAATAATCTTTTTTGTAAAAAGGTTTTAAGAAGTACGGAGAAGGCAACGACATGCAAAGAGAAAAAGCCATGAAATAAGAAAAGTATAAACAAAATGGCATATTAGTTTTTGCTGATTCAAGAACTGTCAGTTTTAAGTTTCTTCTCTGGATCTTCTTCATGAAATTCAGCTTGAGTGAGAATATTTGTTGGGGAAGTTCCTTCCAAAGCAGAATGAGCTCTTTTAGCATTTACTTAGTCGTCTCCGCCTGTAGAATTAAGAGATGTATCCCCTTTTCCATTCGTTTCATGTTTTCCGCTCGTTTCTGCGCTTTATTCAGTTGCTTATGAAGCTTCACCAGCTTAGTTATTAGCTTCTTCCTCTTTCTTTGTGGGTTTATATTTTTTAAACGTCGGTTAAAATACTTCGTGTTGAGTAGGCAATCTTCCAGAGCTAGTTCTAGTCACTCTCTTACCCTTTGGTAAAGAAGGAGTTGAAGTGGTACCTTCAGTTTCTTTCTCCACATCATTTGTTTCATTTTAAGATGCTTCAGAAGTTCCTGCCTACGCGATATTAGCAGCAGCAACAGCTTTTTTTTCAGTTTCTTCAGCATCTTTTTGAGCTTAACTTTTTGGTTTACGACCTCTCTTCGCACCACTAGCTGGTTTCTTTGCAGAGGAATTTCTTGATACTTTCTTCTTCAACTATTTCTTTCCATTATAGTCATCATCAGATTCATCTCCACTTCCATATTCTTCATCTTCATCTTCATCATCATCTTCATCATCACCCTTATTGCTTCTTCTTTTTGATTTCGGAGAATGAGCCTCATCACCATCAAAACCTTCTTTTTCAGGCTTGAATTCTTCTTCAGATTTTTCTGCTTCCTAAGCAGCAACTACTTTTGGTTTTCTGCCTCTTTTTTTAGGTTAAATATTCCCAGTGTCTTTCATTTTTGGGGTCTTGTGTTCATCGTTAGCTGCAGTCGGTTATTCTCCTTCACCTGCTACTGATGCATGTACATTATCTAAAGAAGGATTGTTTTCACTCATTCTTCTTCTTCTTCTTCTTCTTTTTTCTTCTTTTTTCTTCTTCTCTTTGTATCTCTGTTTGTTTATACTTTTATTAATATTTATTTTTCTTATTATTTTTTAGCGCTCCCAAGAAAACTTCTCAATAGTTCCAACTTATATGTCCTCTTCCTTGATTATGTTGCTCCCAATTCCATTATATAAAAATATCTTTCCAACTCTAATTATTTCTTCCCGCATTCTTTATTCGTTTTTTATTAATGTTCTTTAGAAGATACCATAACCACTTGTATCTAGTGGACATAATGTTGAGCCTTTTCTTGTTAAATCTTTAGAAGACAATTATTTTTAATATCTTCAATTATCACAAAAAAAAATATTCACAAAAATTAATTTTTATTGATCAATAAATGCTGTAAATTAATTTCTTAAAATTTATCTGATTTCTTCTTATGATCTTCTCCATCAACGTTTCTCTCATCATGCTTGCTTCTTTGTAAGTTCTTATTCTTCGGAATTTTCAATTATAACAGGCGAATCAGGTTGCTTTAAAAGATTATCTGCTTTCAGACTATCTTACGCTTCGGAAATCATTTCTTTAATGATATTAATTGAATATTTAGCCCCTGCTGATGATATACTCTCTGAAAACTTCGATTTATGTTCTTATTGTTTAGGAATAAACCCATCGAGTGTTATGAAATGCTTATGATTAGGAGTTTGATGCTCTAAATCTGCTGGATTGTTGTACCCTTAAATATCACGTTTATTAATGTCTTCTGGCATTTATGCCGCAGTTCCTATTGACTAATCTTTTAGTAGATTCTAAACTCTCTCTTCCTCTTCACGCTTTTGCTCATCTTGATATTATTGTAATCTCTTGACTTCCTCTTCAAGTTATTTTTTAATATTTTCCTCTTCTTCCTGTTTGTACTTGATGCTCAGCAAGTGTTGACCAAGAACAATTACAAATAATCCAGGAACAATAAACACATACCCTATGCAAGATAGACCACCTGAAAGAAAACAGAAAAAAGATTAAATACAATATGTTATGAAAAATCTTGCATTTACGTTATTACCTGGTATAATTTGAACTCCGACTAGTTGAAGAATGAGAGTACTGAATATCGGTTCAAAGAGAGCAACTGTCGCTGGGATGATTGGTTCAAATATTTTACTAATGAGCGTTTAAGTCACAAAATTACCCATACCTAAAATGATACTCATGTACAGGAACCCAGAGAATTAAGTCGTCGAGAATAATCCCATCCAACCCCAGAAAGAATCAATATGCACTAAGTCTGATCCAGCGAAGAAATAGCTGCTCATCGTCATGTTCATCGAAGTAAAGAAAAACACTAATGCCATTGAAAGAAACTATGGATACACTTTCCTCGATTCCCCTTGATGTTTTGCCATTTTGAACATCAAATATGACACCAAAATAGCTTAGAAATTACCAATAACAAGTCTTTGCCAAGGTTCGCGTAGAAGCAACAAATAATTTCTGTAACTTTTCGTTGAAGGAGGTGCTTCGGCAGGGTCGTAGTATATCGAAGAAGTAAACACACAGATGAGTCCAAACACCACCATTGCTTGACCAGCTGCTTCGTAACTATGATTTTCCTCTTTTCGAAGATGCCTCTGGATGGAAAAGAAAAACTACTAAAGACCCGAAAGTACCAACGCATGAGAGATGAAGTTCCACTCGAAAGCAAAAAGCACCATTGTAAACCAAATGGAATTTGTAAACGCAACAAGATACACTTTTTTGATATGTTCTAGTTTGAAAATATATGACAAAGTGTACTATTATTTGTTCTCTGGTGATAGGTTGCGTTTCTCGTACATCAGAAAGGGGATCATCATAACTGTTTGCATGAAAAAACGCCAGGATATACGCATGTATTTCTCTGCAGGAATCGACATAATCCAAGGAGGAATGCATGCTCCGTTGATCGTCGCATAGAAAACTAAAAACCAAGCAAGATAATGATTTATTCTAGTGTAAAGAGGCTTGGATATTTCATTCACATGCTGTTCAGTTTCTTCTCCTAAGTATTTCATCATATTCGGTCCAATAGTAATCTTTCGAATCTAGTCTCCAACTTGTACGATTAGTTTTCCATCCTCCACTTCGACTGCATCTTAGAGCACTTCTTCGTAGTTTAAATTCAATCCAGAAGCTAAATAAAGAGACTATTTCGTTTTGTTCATCTTGCTCTGTCGATTAGTGAGCAAAGTATTATGAAATTAACTCAACCTGTGCATATTTGCTATGCTAAGCTTCGGCAAAAGATTATTATTCGCACTAACATTCACGCTAGCATTTACTGGACTATGCTCATCTTCTACCTCTACAAAATCTAACAATTTTCCATTTCCGCTATTGTCATCCTTACCTAGTTTAGCGTTCTTATCATTCTCAGTTTGTTTCTCATCTGTTTCATCTTCACTTGTTCTATTGCTTGCGTGTTCGTTTTCTTTTTCAAAAGGTTCTTTCTTCTCATTTAGGTTTTCTTCATCACCATTATAATCCTCCTGACTCTTGCGTAGCTGATGATCTTCTTCTGTAATGCTTTGAAGCACTTCCATTTCAGTTGCTGACCTAAACCGACTATGCTTCTTCTATTTCCTAAATAAAGAACCATCTGTTTGATCATCCAACGCAGGTAGTGACAAGAAGGGATGTTATCTTCCCACATCGTCTAGCAGATTGGCTTTGAGCTCTTGCATTGACATATCTCTTTTTTTTATGTAGATCTCTCCCTACAGCACCCACAATTATCTTAAGAATCTTTTTAAACAGATATTAAATTATTTATTTAAATCTTCTTGGAGAAATCTCTCTGGGTGCTTGCAAACGTAAGAATTATTAAAAATACTTTATTGTTTTTGTCCAGTTTATTTCACTAGAATTAAGAAATAGTTGGAAATTTTTTTATGATTTTATTATTTTTAGTTTTTTTTTATTATTTTTAATTCGAATGTATCAAATTGAATAATAGTTTAGAGTTTGTTTTTTTTGTTGACATAAGATATTCTATTTTAATTAAATAATTAAAACTCGAATTCGGCAGCTGACATATGGATAGTTTCAATCAGCTGAACATTTTTGATGAGATAACAAATTTTAGATCATATGTTTTTTTCAAAATTTGGAGCATTTCAGATACTTCTTTATTTCTAAACATTGTTCACCTTGAGATGCTTTAAACTCATTCTCAAAAATGTATTTCACAATGAATTACTAGAACTTCAAAGATAAAACAAATATTGAAAGTCGATACCATTACAAAAAAATAATTAATAATTGCCTACGCCCATTTTTTCTAAGTATCAACTAGAAACTAAGAGCAAACTAAGGAGTAGAAGAAACTAAACTAAAGTTTTAATCTCTGACTTCCCTTTGCTTCTGGTGCTCAGCTATAGCTTAGCCCATACTACTTTCGGGTCAATATCAATCAATATTGAAATTAGGATATTCTCTGTTAATGTTAAAGTAATACCTAATTTGGATATTTTTTGTAAAACTGATCAAAAGGGTTTTCTTATTTTTTTACTATTTCTAATATTCGAATTTGAATGAAATTTTGATGGGCTCGGAATGAAAAACAAATAAGTTCATAAAGTATCGAGTGAGAGAGAAATAACCTTTTAAATTCATGAAGGAGAGCATGTGTTGATAGGGAGAGATAATGAAAAATGCTATCTGGAAGTTAAAGAATAGTCAATCAGCAATATGCACACTAAAATGGAATTTGTGGGTAATTGGGAATGATAGACTCTACTAGTCTCAATAAAATTGGGCTAAGAATTTCAGCCAAATCTGAAATTAAGTAACCTATATTAGCGACTGAGTTTGCTTTCATTATTGTATCCTACTACATCATGAATACGTCACATCCGAAAGTCTAATTTGACTCACAGTCTACTAATAATTGAGGATAAAATATCCAAACAATTATTTGAAAAGAAACAGCAGCGAGATATAAAAATACTTAATTGTTAATGCAAAAGCAATAAAAACTTTTAATTGAAATAAAAAAAAGAAAAACACCAAATGAGAGTAACATTAAGAATTGCTTTCGTGTGCCTTCTGGTTCTCTGCGTGAGCGGCACAGAACGTTGGTCAAAAGAAAAAGCAAATGCCTGGTATGACTAAATTGGATGGAGAGTAGGCTGCAATTTCATTCCTTCAAATGCTGTTAACCAATTAGAAATGTGGTAAGTTGAAACATTTGATCCTATTACTATTCAAAGAGAATTAGGATTAGCGCACGGTCTTGGCTTCAACACTCTTAGAGTCTTCTTGCACTACTTAGCTTGGGGTGAAGATAAAGATGGATTCAAATCAAGGATGCACACTTTTTTGAACATCACTGACCAATTCAACATGAAAACTACTTTCGTACTTTTTGATGATTGCTGGAAAAATGATCCTCATGTCGGACTATAACCTAATCCTATTCCTGGAGTTCATAACAGTGAATGGGTTTAATGTCCTGGAAATGCAGAGCCCGTTTATGGAGATTACTAAGAATACGTTCATGACATCCTCACCGAATTCGCTAATGACGACAGGGTTATTTATTGGGATCTCTACAATGAACCTGGAAATTCTGGTCATAACGAAAAGCGTCTTAGTTTACTTAAAGATGTGTTTACTTACGCAAGACAAGTAAACATTAGCTAACCCGTGACTGCAGGTTTGTGGTACTAAGATGTTAAATTGAATACCTTCTAATTAGACAACTCCGATATCATTACATTCCACAGATATTCCACACCAATGATCTTGGAAGCGGAAATTAAATTCCTTAAAGCACATGACAGACCTGTTATCTGTACTGAATACATGGCTAGAACTATTGGTTCGACATTTGAAAACTCTCTACCCGTTTTCAAAAAATATAATGTTGGTGCGATTAACTGGGGATTAGTCTTTGGTAAAACTTAAACCTACATGCCTTGGGGATCACATGAAGGAGCTCCTATTCCTAAGACTTGGTTCCATGATATCTTTTGGCCTAACGCTACATGCTTCTCTGAAAACGAATGTGCATTCATTAGAAACATTACATCACAAGAAGAGACAGTAGCAGTCTATTGATTGAGAATTGTATGCATCTTTTTTGTGAAAAAAAACAATAGCAAACAAAATATGCAAAAAATACATATAAATATAAATGAAATATGAAAAATTCGTAAATTTAGAAATGCTTCACTTACATTTAATTGATATTTACATTATTCTATCACTGAAGTTTCCAAAGTGGTTAGAAATTATTATTAAAACCTCAATCTATCTACCCATTCTTCTAAATTAGATAAACAAAAAAGTAATAATCTCTATTATCAGATAATTTAAAGTCAAGAAATCTCCAGCAGTCTCATATATCTCCTTTACTTTTTGAGTTACACCAATCAAAGGCAATGTCTGAGTATCTAGAATAAATCGCGCATGTAGGTTTTTTCCTTTACTTTTTCGAGATTATTTTTATTTTAACAATTTGCTTTTTTCAAAACCAAAAGGTCTACAGCTTCATTTGTTGTTTTAGCCCTGTTCCTGCATTCATCGATGCAATCCGAACTAAGAATCTAAACTAACTGTCTATCTACAATCTGGTTTTGACTTCAGCTATGAATTATTCCTGGGTGCTATACGGAATCGATGCAGAGAATGAAGTACTTCGCAGCGTTAGTTTTAACTATTCTCTGATTTTCGGAATCTACGCTTTAGGAGCAATATTTTTGAAGAGAGAATATGGGAAATGTTTATTTTTCCTTGCTTCATTGGTAGTAACTCACGTATGTCTTTCGATACTTCTCCCATCAGAATATCTAGGCTACGCTTGCACGCTGGCATAATTTATATCTGATTCTTCTCAATGGGAATCTATTGTAAGAAACATAATAATTTTAGGAATTTACAAAGTTAAGATGTGATAATAATAATTTGTCCTTTTCTGTGTAATATTTCTTCTTAGCTAAGCGCAATGAAGAAGAGAAATTCCAGCTACTTTAACATAAATTAATTATGTATTGCAGGAGTGTCTTGTACGTTGTGGACAATGATTGGATTTAAACATTCAGATCCATTTTTGATATTTCCAAATGGCTACAACACTCTATTGCACATCTTCTAGATCATTTTGTCACTATCGCTGCCCAAGCTAGTCACATCGGAAAAGGAGAAGGTTATCTGAAGAAGATATTTACATATTCATTTTACAAAAACAGAGGATTCATTTAGATTTATTTTGCCTGAAAAAATGTTCACTTTATAAATTGTGTTTCTATCAAATGATTATTGGTTGTTTAGTGAAAAGGAGAGATTGATTTTAAAGTAGATTTTTGTTGTTGTTTAAAATGGAAAAATTATAAAAACAATAGAGAGTTAAATGAAACTAATTCTAGCAAGATAAGGTTTAGTCTGTTTGGACTGCCATTTGAGAAGGGCAAACTTGCCCTTTTTTTTAAACAGTTTGAAAAATCAGAACAAAATATACAATGAATGTAAGTTAAATATAAAGTACCAATAAAGAAAACAAAAGATTTTAGTATAAAAAGAAAAGAAAGATCAAAAGATAAAAGAAGCCTAAGTTAATTAAAATACTTCTAATGTAAAGAAGATCTCATAATTTCATAATAAAGTAGTTTCTCTTCAAGCTGAGAAGCATCTCGTCTATGGGATGGCTTCATCCACAACAGCAGTTTTGGATTTATTTCCTTATGGAGTGTCTCCAAAGTTAAAAGGAGAATCATTTTTCTTAGAAGAGTTATCAGTTTCTAGGGTAGAAACTTCAGATATTGGGGAAGTTTGCTCTTTGTTTAAAGGGCTGCTCAAGAGAGCAAGTTCTTATGTGTGAGTAGTTTTTGTTGTGTTTTAGCTTAAATCTGTTTTTTACTCTTTCTAATAACTTTCAGGATAATCTAAATATTATTTAATCTTCATGTAAGATATATTGATTAACGTTAGTCTATGAGCAACATCAGAAGGCAAGATAAATCCTAGATAATCATCGACAAAAGTGCACAAGGAATACATCCCAGGTGTATTTAAACAATATAAGAAGTTTATGTTCAGACAGAGCCGTTGACTTGCAGTTTCAATGTTATTATTATCCATCGCGAGCAAAGCTAATTCATAATATTTCGTGAGAAGCTCAGAGAGAATAAGAATTGTCTTAAGAAAGTTAGTTCGTTGTGTAACAGCAGTGATTTTTTTAATTTATTCTTAAGCCTGCTAGAGGAATTAACTCTTCTTGAGGAATTTGTGGATCTATTGAGAAGATTGTATCTCAGGTGATCTGAGTCCAGGAAGTTTCACCTTTTTCAAGAAAAAAAACCAATGTAAGGTTACATAATTGAAAAAGGATGTCAAATAATTATGGTTTAAGCATATTTTGGCTAATTTGGGGGAAAGGTTATTTTAGAATTATTTATCATCTTCCCTTCCTTCAGACCGTACAATTAATAAATATATTTTGGCATTTTTGATTTTTCTTCCTTTTTTTGTGTTAATCTTTATCTCCTTTTAATGGAATAATTCTCCTCAGAATAATTCTTTAAAAATACTTGGTTTTTTGAAACGAACCATATTTATGCCATCATTCCTGATGATTTTACCTTAAGATCATTTTCGAAAGATGCATGAGCTCTTACAAAAAGTCGGAAGAAATCAAAAATGAAGCATTTAGCTCGTTTTGATGCTTGCGAATTAGCAGATGATTTAATCGATGGGTTGAAGAACGCCGAAGATACAACGAAACTGATAAGTTTATCATCAGTTCTATCGTGTGTGTGAATGTGCTCGAAAATTTTCAGAAAAAAATCCTAGCAAAATTACTAATAGACTTGGACATCTTGCAAGATTTGTTGATAATTTTCAGTGAATTAAGTAGCCTGCTCGTCTAAGGCTTCTTCGATAGTATCAATAAAGCGGACTTTCACAGCGAAAAGCCTATAGAATGGCGGCAACAATGTCTCACTTAATACTTGATGCATCACCGCCTACAGAATCATTTCGCTTTATCCCTTGTATTCAGCTGACGACTCTATATTACGAAAGTGGTTTAGACTTAAATTCAAGGAGGAGGAGGGAGAGAAGATCTAATCAAATAATTGGCTTACTGTCTAGATGAAGAAGACCTGCTTACATGGATAGATTGACAAGCATTTAAGTTAGAAATTCTTCATCTAAAAGCTAGATTAGTTCCTCTGCAATTCCAGCGAGACCTTGAATTTTCTTCGAGAGCAGCAAAATCACTTATGTTTTAAGCTCAGAAACAGCTTCCTAAAAGAGGAAACAGTTTGATTATGCAAAGAAAAGCATATTTTATTGCTATTATTCTCGGATAAATTAGCATAGTAAGGTGGTATCAGCCATTTGAGATAAGGAACCTGATCCGGATTATCCCAGATAAGATTCAATCACATAGATAAGAAATCAGTTCCAACTTTCATTTAAATTTATTTCCTCTTTTTGGATTCTGAATCATGCATTTCGTGTGAAAATCTCCCAATAAAAATAAGACTCAAGAAGAATCTTACTTTTGAAATTATAATTTTATGTACCTTTCCAATGTTTGTTTTGCGAGGACCAGCTTACAAGCGAAGTAAGCTAGGGTGATTTACGCCTTCGTCATGAGAAGGGGATACGCCCATAATGTTCTTTTAGATATCTTATCAAAAAGAGAGTAGGGTTGTTGCACCAGATGAAATTTTGTCTGAACCTACTTTTGTGACGAATTTCTTTTTTTTGCGATTTGAGTTGTTCGAATCTTTAAGAAATTAATTATCATACCCACATTGTATACAATCCTCACTCATGTACTCGTTAAGGAGGATTAATTTATTTCCTAATTCGCTTGTCTCCCAATAAACTTGTTTATTTTTTTTGAAGAAGTATATTATTTTTTATGATACTTACTTATCCTCAGAAATAATGATATTTTATGATATTTTCATGTGGTTGTTAGTATTATTTCTTCTCAATTTTCTTCGGAGGTTAATACTATCTTATTTTATCTATTCCCTGTATGTGTTTATGAATTTTCATAGAGTCAATTTTAATTTTACATTGATTGAAATTGGGAATGGCAGAGAGTGATAAAGGGGTTTAAGAGGTGGATGTTACTTTTTCAAAATTAATTTTTAATTAATTAATTTCAGTAATGTTTTTATTCCCTTTACCATAAATTTTCCCCTTTTTTTGTTATTGTTTTTTCAAGGCTTTTTAGATGAATTGATATTTTTAATTCTCTCAAATAAAATTTAGCTTACTGATGAAGCATATCTTTCTATTACTGCGAAACCACAGCAGAAACCAAGAGTTAAGAATTTAATCCTAACTCTTTCAGTCAATCCATTATGCCTTTTGTTCTAAGCAAAAAAGAAATTAATGAACTCCAGAATTATTTAATGATTTCTCCCCACTTTCTTCTTGATATAACAAATTCTTCTGGAAATAGCACAAAATCATCATTCCTATTTCTTAAGTATCCTGTAACTCTCTTGGTTTGAGGGACGATTGCAATGGCAAATCTAATTATCAGCATAAAACACATAATAAACAATGTAAATAAGTTCAAAGATGATTTTAGAATTTTAAATTGTTTTTAAAATTAACAGACAGCAAAACACGAAGATAGCAACAACAATTTAAAACAAAAGAAATAGAATAATATGTCCAGATTGTAAAATTAATATGAGGAGAAGGAGGATGAAATCAAATAGGAATAGAATTGACTTGGGAAGTGTTGATGGCACTATCTCCATGGCAAAATCCCTTATTCTTGAGTTTATCCTTCTACTTTCTGAAGTCTTTTCCTTACACGACTCTAAGCTTCTCGTTTCCCTCATCACCGAAAGTATCGCCATAACCGAATCTTTTTTTAGCCTACCATAATAGTTTAATATAAGAACGATGAAAGCAAACATGAAAAGATCGTTTTATTGCAAGAATGCTGTATTTACATCATGCGAGTTGTCCTTAAGCTCTGATTTGATGAATTCAATTCTAGAATCGTCGCATTTCTAGAAATACTTGCGTTCTCCCCTGAGAGGTCGATCATTCATATCAATTACTGGAGGAACATACTCCTCGATTTTCTCTTCTTCTTCTTCAACTATTTTTTCTTCTTTCTCCTTCTTGAGTTACTTTTTAGAAGACTTAGTTTCCTTAACTTCCTCTTCTTCATCCTCACTCTGTGCTTTTCTTTTTCCATTGAGAGTTGCTTTCTTAGTAGATTTTTTAGTTTTTTTAGCTTTAACTTCCTCTTCTTCGTCTTCATCTGAGCTTTCTTCTGATTCAACTGGTTCAGGCTTCACAATGAACTATTAGATCATCTACTTGTGATTAGTCACATAGAATTTAGCAATCTTTTAGAATTTCTTCTCGGAAAGAGGTGATTCCTTTACAAACAAATCATCATTCCAAAAATATCCAAGCAAATTATTTTTCTGTTTATGTTACAGAATTTTCCAGATCTAATCCTGATTTCTTGCTGAGCTTCTAAGCAACAGACTCAAGACCTATTGAGACTAAGTAGTTGTAGACTACTGGAAGGAGATCTGTAGAAAGAATCTTTCTTAGTTGAACTTTCTTGGTACTCATTTCTTTTTTGATTGGAAAGATAGGATTAATAATTTTACTTTATTTTGTTTAGAGTTAGATTAATTTTATCCTGATTGAATTACCACCAAAGATTGAATTGCTTTCTTCTAAGTAGGATTTAACCTTTTTTTTTATTGGATTTGCTCCAATTACTACTGTCAATTTGAAATACTAACAAAATTAGTTTGGTCCAAAACCATTCTATCAAAAATATAATTACATTTTTATTAAAAAAGAATAAAATTATCAGATTTTAGTTGCAGGTTGTTGTTAATTATAGCACTAATTCTTTTTGTTTAACAACATAGTATTTCGATACCATCTAAGGATTCAAGTATATATTATATACAGAATTTGTCTTCTTTTGAAATGTGATGAATTGAACATATTTTTATTTCTTTTTGAGTTATGCATTTTTTGCTTATTTGAACAAATAATCACTATTGAATTTGATCATAAACACGTTTATCGTGTTTTGAAGGAAACTCCTTGCAATGAAAGAAGTATAAAGAGATATAAAGATAAACTTGAATTACGATTCTAAAGATTAAATGCAAAGAAATCTTTGTTTCGCTAATTTCCGAAGAAGAAAGAAGAAGAGAACTCAAGCAAA
>Ga0302271_10003571_pt1 | contig 13044 bp, 7 predicted proteins | sample III_Bog_N1_1_FD_198767 | JGI IMG/M metagenome (GOLD analysis project Ga0302271, IMG submission 198767) | Peat permafrost microbial communities from Stordalen Mire near Abisko, Sweden - III_Bog_N1_1 | ecosystem: Environmental > Terrestrial > Soil > Wetlands > Peat | place: Sweden: Abisko... | reverse complement strand
CTGGGAAGCCTCGCGTAATGCAATTTTTATCCTGCGAATTTTTGTTACCTGGCTGCCGATATGAAAGTGAATCAGCTTAACACAATCCCGCATCTTATTTCTCTCAAGATAATCTATTGCTTCAAGCAGTTCGCTTGAAGTCAAACCGAATTTGCTGATATCTCCTCCTGAATCTTCCCATTTCCCACTGCCAACACTCGCGAGCTTAATCCTGATCCCAAGATTTGGCTTTACCTTCAGCCGTTTTGATATTGATGTTATCAGTTTAAGCTCATTAAGCTTTTCAACAACAAGAAATATTCTTTTACCCATCTTCTGAGCAAGAAGGGCAAGCTCGATATAATCTTCATCTTTATAACCGTTGCAGATTATAAGTGATTCAGGGTCGGTATTAATGGCTATCACAGCATGCAATTCCGGTTTGGAACCTGCTTCAAGACCTATATTGAATTTTTTCCCATGACTCACGATCTCCTCAACAACAGGTCTCATCTGATTCACCTTTATTGGATAGATAATAAAGTTCTGGGCCTTATAGCCATACTCCTCTGAAGCCGATTTGAAGCATTTGGATATACTTATGATACGATCATCAAGAATATCAGGAAACCGTACCAGCACCGGAGTTGATACATCAGATAAAATCAGTTCATCAAGCAGATCTTTCAAATCAACTGAAAACCCGTTCCTCTGAGGAGTAACGATCACATTTCCCTTTTCATTTATGGAAAAGTAATCAGCTCCCCAACCGTTTATATTATAAAGTTCACCTGAATCTTCTACCCGCCATTTTCTCATAATCAGATATATTGCCTTGGTTTATGAGTGCCAAAGGTGAGAAAAAAAATGTAGATTTGTATATACATCAAACAGTTCGATATGAAAAAAATCGTTTCAATTGATATTATTCGTTTATTTAGTAGTGAACAGTCGCGACTGTTCACTACAGATAATTTATTTTATAAAACAGGTTTCGTTTTTATATCTGTTTTATTCAGGATCTTGTACACAGGATACGGATTATAACCAATCCCCCACTGAGGTACAAGATAGCGATCAAAAACATTCCAGAAAACTAATCCGTCATTCGATTGTGGTTCAAGCAAATATGCAACCAGGTTTCCCAGTGGCTGTGCAGTTCTTACGACTATTGTACCTGCCGGAAACTCAATCTGGCCAATGAAATAAGTTCCTTTAATAGTATTTGTATAATGACCCTGGTTCATCTTTGGAGCGCCTTTAAGGTCACTGATTTCAAATCGCTGAACCTCAATTTTGGAATCGGATGACAGTTTCTCAATTTTAATGCCGTGTGTTTTCAATAGATCAGTTATCGCCGGATCACTCGTAGTTATAAGGTAGGCGAAAGGAAATCTGACATTTTTTTTAGGGTAATAATCAATATAATACGGTACAGTTACATCTTTCCTTTTTTCAGTTCTCCTGTAATTGTTCCACCCGTTAGTATTATTAATCAATTCAGCTTCATATGTTTTGACAGTGACTTTTTCGGGGAGAGGCCGTAGATTGAACTCAACAGCAAAAGAGTCTGTTACAGAAGGATTTGCTCCGCGGTTAATTGTTTTTTTATCAACTTCGCTTAGCATATTCTCAATTTCTGACTTATGGGCAGATGCATAATCCATTAAAGAATGAATCAGATAATAGCAACCCATAACCCTTGATTTAAAATCTGCATATACATAATTCTCATTAAGAATACCCAACCTGTTTCTGATCCCAAAATAATTGGTCATATAACGAGGTTCCAGAGCATCGTATACCCATCCTTTTTCAGGATCCATCATATCGTAAAACTCACCATAGAAACAGTTCTCTGTCTTGTACTTGACTGACAGTGTTTTCGACATTTCAGGCATCATTTTTTCGTGCATGTATGAAATTAAGGAATTATCGCCGTCAGGATTAACCATCCATGTAAAAGTAGTTGGTTCAACGTGATACGATCCGTCAGTTGTGTGGCAATCCATAAATACAGCCGGGTCCCATTTATTAAATACGTTTGTTAATACTCCTCTTACTTCAGGTGATTCAGCTTTCATTGCATCCCGGTTCAAGTCAAGAAACTGACCATTATACCTTACACCGACGCCATTCGCAGGACCATTCTGATATGTTCTGTTCAAAGGGCTGATCTTCTCATTCCCATCTGCATTAAATACCGGACAAACAAGCAGTACAACATTTTTAAGTATCTCGGCGTTTTTCTCACTGAGTAAATCTCTTACATACATGAGAACAGCCTCTTTGCCTTCAACTTCACCGGCGTGAATATTGGCCTGGATATATACTACTATCCTTTTATCATTTACCAGGTCCTTTGGGGACTTTGGTAATGGGTTTGCAACAATCAAAAGGGGGATTTCCCTTCCCTCGGTTGTAGTTGCCAGATTCTCAATCCTGATATAATGTGAAGATTTTCTCAACTGTTCAATAAATATCTTAACATCACTAAAATTTGAAGTTGATTTAAAATCAGATTTTTCTGCAACAGTTTGAAAGTTGGATTGTCCTGCTAAATTGCACGCTATTGACAATATTACCGATAAAAAAATAAACGATCTTTTCATGATTAAAACAACATTTATTGATTAGGCGATAAAAGTAAAAATAATAAGCATACATTATTCTTATTAAACACATTCGGTAGGAGATAGAAGTTAATTAGCATCTTTTGTGGGGTGTTGTTTAAACCAAATAACAGAATATTATAAAATAGTTTAGATTATTTCAAATTAAATATCTATCTTGCGCCATTAATTTAAAAACAGAATAAAATGAACAAAGGAACAGTGAAATTTTTCAACGTATCTAAAGGATTCGGATTCATTAAAGATGCTGATTCGGATAATGAATATTTTGTACACGTGTCTGGTCTGAAAGATCAGATAAAAGAGAATGATGAAGTTACATTTGAACTTCAGGAAGGTAAAAAAGGAATTAATGCAGTAGACGTAAGACTAGCTTAGTTTATTCATACAAAGATTTATTATTCAAAGTCCCGCCGAGAGCGGGACTTTTTTTTAGCTAAATATTTCTACCCGATTTCTATTCTTTGTTCCTTAGATATTTCGATATTTCACCCTTAAATCCCTCTTCCTCGGCAGGCTCGGAATGAGGGAGACTTCTAAAATTTTTTAATAATGGCTATGAGACAATACAATTAGGCTCAAAGTTTTTCTGATCTCAATATAATTTTCTATTGTCTCTTCTTTTCTTCTTTTTTAGCTTTTTTTGCGAGACGTTTTTCTTTCAGACTCTTTGTCGGTTCTTTTTTGTTTTTTGTCTGCTCCTTGGCTTTTTCGTGTGACATGGCTGTTTATTTTAAGTTCATAAAATGTTATCCAAATATAGGAAAAATCGATGATACTTTAATGATATTCCATGATTGGCTACAATTACCGGTCATAACAGGCTCCAGGCGTCCTTATCAATAAACCAGCTTAACCGTCCGTAAACAGGAACAATATGAGATGCAGGATAGTTTAAGGCTGCAGGATTTTTTTTAAACATTTTTTCAACAACTCCGTCTTTTTTCTTCCCTGAAACGAGAAATGTAACTGCATCGGCATTATTAATTACCTTTCCTGTGAGAGTTATTCTTTTTTGCAAAGTAACTGGATGAAAGGCTACATCGCATATTTTATCGGAGTTCATCAATTCGGGATGTCCGGGAAAAAGAGAAGCCGTGTGGCCATCTTCACCTAGTCCAAGGATCACCAGATCAAACAAAGGTATTCCATCTCTTTTCAGGGCATTTAATGAAATTTCTTCAGAATAACGTACCGCCTCTTTTCCGGGGTCGTCTTCTCCTTTTATTCTGTGAATATTAATCGAAGGTATTTCAATCTTAGTGAGCAATTTTCTAAAAGTCATTCCAAAATTACTTTCAGGATCATCAGGACCGACACATCTCTCATCGCCCCAGAAGAAGTGGACATATTGCCATGGTACGGATTCTGAATATTTTTCGCTGAGCAGAGTAAATAAAATTTCCGGGGTTGATCCACCTGATAAAGCTACTGTAAAGAGTTTTTTGTTTTTAGCTGATTCATTAATCATTCGCACCATTTCCTCAGCAAATTTCATTGCTAATTCAAAAGGTGTCGGGAATATTTTTACAATCTGTTCCACTGAACAATAATATTTTTTCAATATTTTCTAACCACGGAGTTGATCGGAGTTTTTAAGGAGTTACACGATTGTTACTTTTGTCTTTTGTCTTTTGTCTTTACTTTCATTTCATAATTCACAATATAGTTCTTCATCGGCAAGGTTCTTACAGGGGTATCTCCATGTAAGTCCCTTACCTTCAATAAGATCATTGACATACTCTGGCCCCCATGTACCTGCAGGATAACCAAATATTTTGATTTCTTTATTATTTTTCCAGGCCTTCTGAATAGGTTCAAGAAATTTCCAGGCTGTTTCAACTTCATCATCACGTAAAAACAGAGTTGAATCACCCAGCATAACGTCATGCAGTAACCTTTCATATGCAGATGGAACTCTTATGTCTGCAAGGTCCTTATAATGAAAATCCATATTTACATTCTTCAGGTTGAATCCGGCTCCGGGTTCTTTCATATCAAATTTAAGTAAAATTCCTTCATCGGGTTGAATACGTATTATCAGCTGATTAGCATCGAGTTTCCCTGATTCGCGCTGAAACAGGTGATGAGGTGTTTGTTTAAAATGTATTACAATTTCAGTGACACGGGTTGGCAGTCTTTTTCCTGTCCGCATATAAAATGGCACCCCACCCCATCTCCAGTTGTTTATAAAAAACTTAATTGCCACAAAGGTTTCTGTCCGGGAATCGATAGCTACTCCTTTCTCGTGTCTGTATCCTGTAACACATTCCCCGCGTATAAGAGATCCTGTATACTGACCCCTGACGACCTGGGAAGCTACATCTTCTTCCCTGATAGGCTGCAAGGATTGGAAGACTTTTAATACTTCATTCCTGATAGCGTCGGCATCAAGCGATGAAGGTGGCTCCATTGCTGTCAATCCGACCATCTGCAGAAGATGGTTCTGTACCATATCCCTCAAAGCACCTGAAGTGTCGTAATAACCACCTCTCTCCCCTACTCCAAAGTTTTCTGCCGAGGTGATCTCGATCCGGTGTATATAATTTCTGTTCCAGAGAGGCTCGAACATACCATTAGCAAACCTCATAACCAGCAAATTCTGAACTGTTTCCTTTCCAAGATAATGATCAATCCTGAAGATCTGATCTTCCGAAATCAGTTTATGCAGAGTTGTGTTGAGTTTCCGGCCCGACTCAAGATCATAACCAAAAGGTTTCTCAATAATTAACCTCCTGAACCCTGTTTCCTGATTACTCAGTCCTGCCTTTTCCAGATTTATCGCTATGATCTCATACAAACTGGGTGGTGTTGCCATATGAAAGATATAGTTTCCTCCTATGGAATATTTCTTATCAATTTCAAGCAATATTGATTTTAGTTCCAGATATCCATCAAATTCAACACTATCTATCGAATGATAGTAAAGATCCTTGACAAAACTTGAGATAAGAGTCTGATCAGTAATTTTTTCTTCAGAATTTGAGACGATTGCTGCGCTCATTTTTATTCTGAATTCTTCATCTGACATTTTTGTTCTGCCTACACCAAGAATGGCATATTTCTCCGGAAGAATTTTTTGGTTCTTCATTGAAAATATTCCAGGCATCAACTTCCGTGAAGTAAGATCACCAGAGGCTCCAAAAATAATAAATATGAGATTTTTAGGATTTTCCATATATTTCAATTCATCAGGGAAATGAAAAGATCTAGTATTATAAGAATTGCAAAGTAACAAATAATTCCAGTAAATGGATAATGATAAAATGGATAAGTGGACTGATCTTTTTGTATTTTGTTAAATATTAGGTTAACAACTTTTTAATTATTTTACAGTTTTTTGTTAATTTATTTATTGATTTTAATGACAATCTGAAAGAATAAGTAGTATATTTGTCGGTAAGTATTAATGTTTATGAATAATATTAGATCCATAATATCACTCCTCATTAAAAGGTTAATTGGAACTGACTGAGAATGGTGTTTGGTATCGGATTAGGGATGACCGTTCTCTCAAAAACAGAGAACGGTTTTTTTGTATAAAGCAGAAGTAAAAAGAAGGTAATCATTATGAAAAAAGAACGCCCAAAACAACAGGGATTGTATCGACAGGAGTTTGAGCATGAGAATTGCGGGATTGGATTTGTTGCACATCTCAAAGGGAAAAAATCTCACTCAATTATCAGGCAGGGTCTTGATATTCTTACGAATATGACTCACAGGGGTGCGGAGGGAGCCGATAGCAAAACCGGAGACGGAGCAGGCGTACTGATACAGGTTCCGAGGGATTTTTATCTAATCCAGGGTTATTCCCTTCCACCTGAAGGTCAGTTTGGAACCGGACTGATATTTTTTCCACAGGATAGTTCCGATGCATCAAAATGTCAGGAGATTCTTGTCAATATTATTAAAGAGGAAGGAGTAAAACTTATTGGTTTTCGTGAAGTTCCCCGTGATAACTCGGTTATCGGCGATATATCCCGTGCTGCAGAGCCCGAGATACTACAAATCCTGCTTGGAGCTGACATTCCACAGGCTGATCTTGAACGAAAATTATATATAATCAGGAAAAGAACGGAAAACATAATCCGCAATTCGGAGATCAGACAAAAGAGCTTTTTCTATATACCCAGCCTTTCAACCAAAGTACTCGTCTATAAAGGTATGCTTACCTCAGTTCAGCTCGGTGAGTACTTTCTCGATCTTAATGATGAGCGAATGCAGAGCGCCATTGCCCTGGTACATTCAAGGTTTAGTACCAACACATTTCCGAGTTGGGATCTGGCTCAGCCATTCAGAATGCTGGGACATAACGGAGAGATAAATACTATCAAGGGAAACCGATTCTGGATGGAAGCAAGAGAATCAATTCTTAAATCGGAAAAACTGGGTGATCTTACAAGATTGTATCCAATAATCGAACCTGATAAGAGTGATTCGGCATCTCTTGATAATGTTCTGGAATTTCTTATAATGAGTGGTAAATCACTCCCATACGCTATGTCTGTTCTGATTCCCGAGTCAATAAATGACAAGAATCCGATCTCACCTGAATTAAAAGCTTTCTACAAGTATCATTCTACATTCCTTGAACCATGGGACGGCCCGGCTTCTCTTATCTTTTCCGATGGCCGTTATATCGGCGGAATGCTCGACAGAAACGGACTACGCCCTTCAAGATATGTCATTACAACAAATGATCTGATTGTTATGGGATCAGAGGCCGGTGTCCAGACATTTGCCCCTGAGGAAATCAGGGAAAAAGGGCGTTTGAAGCCGGGTAAGATGCTGCTGGTTGATACAGAGGCAGGAAAAATATTCTATGATAAAGAGCTCAAAGCTGAACTGGCTGCCGAATATCCATATGGACAGTGGATTCAGCAGAATATGGTGAAACTCGAAAAGATTGAGACCGGTCATCAGGAAACAACTGATATGGGAGATCAGTATAATACATATATTACTTCCTTTAATTATTCGCTGGAAGATACCGACAGGATCATCAAGGAAATGGCAGCCACGGGAAAAGAGCCTATCGGTTCGATGGGCAATGATGTTCCTGTTGCTGTACTTTCTAAAAAGCCGTACAGGTTATTCAATTATTTTAAACAGTTGTTCGCGCAGGTCACCAACCCTCCTATCGATCCGATCAGAGAGGAGCTTGTGATGACCTTGTCAGGTTATCTGGGATCATTACAGCAAAACCTTCTCGAGACTTCGCCTGATCATGTAAAAATGGTGCGATTCAGAAATCCTGTCATTTCGAATACTTACTTTCAGGTTGTCAAAAACTTAAGGTACAAAGGATTTTCAGCGGCAAATCTTCTTTTGCATTTTGATGCCCGAAGAGGTGCAGAAGGTTTACAGGATGCTGTTGAACAGTTATGTAATGATGCTGAAAAAGCAGTTGATGAAGGAAAAAACTATATAATTCTATCTGACCGGGGAATAACTGAAAATGCTGCACCAATTCCATCGTTAATGGCCGTTTCTGCTGTTCATCATTTCCTTATTAAAAAACGTAAGAGGATGCAGATTGATATAGTTGTGGAATCGGCTGAACCACGTGAAGTGATGCATTTTGCCCTGCTTTTCGGCTATGGGGCAAGCATAATAAATCCATATATGAGCCTCGCGGTTATTGACAAGCTAATTAAGGATAAGGCAATCCAACTCGATTATCAGAAAGCCGAGGCGAATTATGTCAATGCAGTAAACAAAGGAATCCTGAAGATAATGTCTAAGATGGGAATCAGCACTCTCAGAAGTTACAGATCTGCACAGATATTTGAAGCAGTCGGCATTCACCCTGACGTAATAAACAAGTATTTTGCAGGAACGATTTCAAGGATAGGTGGGATAGGAATGAATGAGATTGCCGAAGAGGTACTTATCCCGCACAGAAAAGCATTTATTCCGGAACAACAACCGGAGATGCTGACCGAGGGGGTATATTCTTACAGGAAACATGGTGAACATCATGCATGGAACCCCGTAACGATTTCTTTGTTGCAATGGAGTACAAATACAGGAGATTATAAAAAGTTTAAAGAATACATCAGCAGGGTCAATGCTGATACGGCAAGTCCCGGATTCATCAGAGGTTTATTAAAGATAAAAAGAAACCCTATACCTATTGAAGAGGTTGAACCTGTTGAAAATATTATGAAAAGGTTTGTTACCGGGGCAATGTCTTATGGTTCAATCAGTCGCGAAGCTCATGAGACTCTGGCTATTGCAATGAACCGGATTGGAGGACGAAGTAATACCGGGGAAGGTGGAGAAGACCCTGCACGTTTCAAACCTCTTGAAAACGGTGACAGCGTAAGAAGCGCTATTAAACAGGTTGCGAGCGGCCGCTTTGGAGTAACAACAGAATATCTTGTAAACGCTGATGAGCTTCAGATCAAAATTGCCCAGGGAGCAAAACCCGGTGAAGGTGGACAGTTGCCGGGGCATAAGGTGGATAAAATTATTGCAAAAACAAGGTATTCAATACCCGGAATAACACTTATTTCTCCTCCTCCACATCATGATATATACTCAATTGAGGACCTTTCACAGCTTATCTTCGACCTGAAAAATGTTAATCCAAAGGCAAGGATCAGCGTGAAACTGGTATCCGAAAGCGGAGTCGGCACGATAGCTGCAGGTGTTACAAAGGCAGGTGCTGATCTCATAACGATAAGCGGATATGAGGGAGGAACAGGAGCCAGTCCTTCTTCATCAATCAAACATGCAGGATTGCCACTTGAACTTGGGCTTGCAGAAACACAGCAGACACTTGTTATGAATAATCTGCGCAGGAAAGTGACTCTTCAGGCTGACGGACAGTTAAAAAGCGGGAAGGACATCATTATTGCTTCCCTGCTGGGTGCCGAGGAATTTGGTTTCTCTACATCTGCTCTTATAGTACTCGGTTGCGTAATGATGCGCAAATGCCATCTCAATACTTGTCCTGTTGGTGTGGCAACACAGAATGCCGAACTAAGAAAACGATTCAGAGGTAAAGCCAATAATCTTGTAACATTTTTCAGGTTTATGGCAGAAGATGTGCGTGAACAGCTGGCTGAACTTGGATACAAAAAGATGGAAGATATAATAGGCCGGTTTGATCTTCTGGAGAGAAATCCTGAAGTTGACCACTGGAAGATTAGAAATCTGGATCTTTCGGGATTACTTTCATTACCCTCCGAATCGAACGAAAACTCAATGCATTGTATTGGTATTCAGGATCATAAGATTGATAAAGTTCTTGATAAAGAGTTGATTGCCGAAGCTGAAAGAGCTATATCAGATAAATTGCCCGTTGTAATAGAAAGATTCATACATAACACTGACAGAACAACCGGTGCTATGCTTTCAGGCATGATAACAATGCTTTATGGTTCAGAGGGGTTACCTGACGGAACAATAAAGTGCCGGTTTAAAGGTTCTGCCGGACAGAGTTTTGGTGCATTCCTTTCTCCCGGTGTTGAACTTTATCTCGAGGGTGATTCAAATGATTATCTGGGGAAAGGCCTTTCAGGTGGAAGGATTATTGTTGTTCCTCCTACAGGTTCTACATTTGAACCCGATAAAAATATAATTATCGGAAATACTGTTCTGTATGGTGCAACCAGAGGTGAGATATTTATTTCAGGTGTCGCAGGGGAACGTTTCGGAGTTCGTAACAGCGGGGCGAATGCTGTTGTTGAAGGCGTAGGAAACCATTGCTGCGAGTATATGACAGGTGGACGGGTTGTGGTTCTCGGAACCACAGGAAGTAATTTTGCTGCAGGGATGAGTGGTGGTATTGCATACGTATTCAACGAAAATGGTGATTTTGATTTTTATTGTAATATGGGAATGGTAGAATTATCACTTGTTGAAGATTATAGTGACGTGAATGAACTTACTGAACTCATCTCACAACATTATCAGTTTACCAATAGCAAAAAAGCCAAGATGATTCTCGATGATCTTTACAAATATATTCCGATGTTCATTAAAGTTATACCATATGACTTCAAGAAGGTTCTTCAGGAACAAAAACTTGAGGAGATTAGAAAGAAAATTGCAGATGTTGAGCTTGATCTGGAGATAAGCGCAAGTTGAAGAGGCTCAGGGTGCGGGGCAGAGGGCGCAGGGCAAAATGCAAATTGAAACAGGAAAAAGGAAAAAGGAAAAAGGAAAAACGATAAACAATAAACGATAAACGATAAACAATTTATAAAATGATATTATGGCCGATGTAAGCGGATTTTTAAAGATAAAAAGAAAGGAAGCGGGAAACAGACCTCTGAATGAAAGGATTTGTGACCACAGTGAAGTTGAACAGATACTGAACAGCGAAGACAGGATGCTTCAGGCATCAAGATGTATGGATTGCGGTATTCCATTCTGCCATTGGAGCTGTCCTGTTGATAATCTTATCCCGGAATGGAATGATCTGCTATATAAAGGTGACTGGAAAGCAGCTTATATGAGGCTTGCAGCGACAAATAATTTTCCGGAATTCACCGGAAGGATTTGTCCGGCAAGTTGCGAGCACGCATGTGTCCTGAATATAAATAAGGAGCCTGTAACAATACGGGAAAATGAAGTGGCGATTGTTGAAAAGGCCTTTTCAGAAGGTTATGTTAAGCCGCAACCTCCAAAAATACGTACGGGCAAAAAAGTAGCGGTGATCGGAAGCGGTCCGGCAGGAATGGCAGCATCTGATCTTTTAAATAAGGCAGGTCACCTTGTAACTCTCTTTGAAAAAGATGAAAAAGCAGGCGGATTGCTGAGATATGGTATTCCCGATTTTAAACTAAGCAAAGCTACTATCGACAGGCGTCTCAACCTCATGATGAAAGAAGGTCTCATTATTCGTACGGGAATAAATATAGGTAAAGATATTACCGGGAAAGAACTCCTGGAGCAGTTCGATGCAATCTGCATCGCTATTGGAGCTACACATCCACGTGATTTGGTTGCCGGGGGAAGAGAACTTAACGGAATTCATTTCGCAATGGAATTTCTTCCTCTTCAGAACAGAGTGAACTCAGGTCAGATTCCGGCCTCAGCGAATCCGATAAATGCTGAAGGAAAAAAAGTTCTTGTCATAGGGGGCGGTGATACCGGCTCTGACTGCGTCGGTACAGCTATCCGCCAGAAACCTGTAAGTGTGACACAGATCGAGATTATGCCGAAACCACCGCTTACCCGGGCAGATGATAATCCATGGCCTTATTTTGGAAGAGTGCTGAAGACATCAACCTCACATGAAGAGGGTTGCGAAAGATACTGGAGTCTGGCAACGGTAAAATTCCATGGAAAAGACAACCATGTTACAGGTGTTGAGGTACAAGATGTGGCATGGAGTTTAAAAGATGATAAATATACAATGCAGGCTGTACCCGGAACAAACAGAATCCTTGATGCTGATCTTGTTTTGCTTGCTATGGGATTTGTCCATCCTGCTCTTGAAGGGTTACTTGCAGAACTTGAATTGGAACTTGATCAGAGAAGAAATATCAGGGTTGATCAGAACCAATTGACTAACAGAGAAAAGGTCTTTGCAGCCGGTGATTCGATAAGTGGAGCAACTTTGGTAGTAAATGCTATTGCTTCTGGCCGAAAAGCAGCCAAAGAGATTGATAAGTTTCTGAGGAAAGTATGAAATAGTCTGAAATTCAGTAGTTATAGTATAATTTCAGTAGAGACAGTATAATTTCAGTAGAGACAGGTCTGAGACCTGTCTCTACATCGAATAATTCATACATTTGATTAATCTGCGGGAAATTTTTTAGATAACTCAATACTAAAGACAGTTCCTTCTGTTTCGTTGCTGATAAAACTGACTTTACCTTTCAGATAGTTTTCGGTTATTAATCTGATACTATAAGTTCCGATCCCTCTGCCACTGCCTTTGGTACTGAATGATCGTTGAAACAACTGTTTCTGGGCATCTTCCGGCATAACCTGATCGTTTTTCACCCAAAAGGCCACCTTATCTTCATTATTCTCAATTCCTGCCAAAACCGTTCCAGTCACCTCTGTTGCCTCCAGCGCATTTTTTAACAGATTGATTATTACCCTTTGAAAAAGGATTTTATCTGTTTCAAAATCAACATTTGCTGAGTTTTTATCTTTAATGATAGTTCTGTCTTTGCCGGCTTCATGAAAACCAATTTTCCCAATGGCCGAATCAAGCAATTCAATCGAGTTAGTCAGTTCAATTTTTATTTCAAGCTCTCCATTTTCTGCAGCGCGGATTTGTCTCTGCAACAAGATTTCTTCAATAATATCCCGGCTTGCTTCTTCAGAGAGATTTATAAGTTCACGTGCTTCAATAGGGTTAGTGCCATCCTTTAATATTGTCAATAATCCGTTAAGTCCTCCGGCGCTGTTCAATAAATCGTGAAAAAAAATTCTTTCCAGAGCCGACCGTCTTTTTTCATCGCTG
>Ga0302271_10003567_pt1 | contig 13054 bp, 6 predicted proteins | sample III_Bog_N1_1_FD_198767 | JGI IMG/M metagenome (GOLD analysis project Ga0302271, IMG submission 198767) | Peat permafrost microbial communities from Stordalen Mire near Abisko, Sweden - III_Bog_N1_1 | ecosystem: Environmental > Terrestrial > Soil > Wetlands > Peat | place: Sweden: Abisko... | reverse complement strand
TTAAACTCCTATGTTGTTTAGTAAATAAAGTCTCAGTTATTCAATTTACTTTGTGTACATCATCAAAAACTTAAATTAATTTACTTGATGTTGTCTTTGAATCCACTTGTATCTACTCCTTCATATGGAATAAAATCTAATAAACCTTTCCTGCTGCATGTTATTCTCCTTATTTATCTTCTACTTTTGTTCTTTTGGAGTAATAAACCTATCATAGAAACTATTTGTTATTTTTTTTCACAAAGGGGAAACCTTTTTCTTGGAAGTGTGTTTTTGGCTAAAGAATTTCTTCAACATAATTAATTTTTTTTTCTTCTTTAAATGAAGGGAGCTTTTAGCACATACAACATTCAAGCAACGAAATTGTATTAATAACACATAATAAAGAAAATATGATAATTCTTCTAAACTAAAAATAATTAAGATTTTTATGTTTTCACTATGAAAAATTGTTGAAATATTTTGTTAAACAGATAAATTACACATATTGAAATGTTGAAATGAATCTCAAAGAATTGTCTTCAGTCTATTCGTTTAATGTTAGCTAATATCATGTAAAGTCTTAGATCTGGGATTATTTTAAATCATTAAGTTATTGTACAAAGGCATTTTGATTTCCCTTAAAACTTGTCCAATCGAAGATCCAGGTCTTTACAATTCTTCTGGAGAATCTAATGATTAATTTCTTTAGAATTTCACATTTTTTGAACTTTATTCTTATTATGCCTCTCTTTCAGCTAGTAAAACAGAACTTTAATGACGTATTTAAGATAAAGTAGTCCCAAATATTGATTTTTCCTAAGATTCTTCTTTTTTCCTTTTAGAACACGGAGAACTTCTAGCTGATGCTGTTTTCAGTTTTTACGCTGTTGAATAGTATTATTACAATGTATTTGCTTAATTTTCTTAATTATTATGAAGTGTTCTCAATTGATTTGCAAAGTTATTTCTTCTTCGATGCTAGAATTTGCTAGCCATAGCATTATGCTTATCTTTAGCTCTCTTCGCTTCCAAATCTAGAATCCATTCTTTACCGAAATTATTCTGCATTACATCATGCATGCTTTCCCCATTCGAACTCTTCTTACCATAAGCGAAATTCATATTTTTATCAGATGGTAGATGAAAGCCATATTTCATTGGTAATCCCATTTCATCATGTCGTTTTCTCAAAATAAGATTGCTATCAATTGTATTTTTAAGCTTATCCGAGTAGAATACTTCAGAACCAATTTTTTCAATGGTTTCATCGAGAAATTTTGTATCTTTGTATCGCGATCTCTCGAAAACACGAAATGGATCAGGAGTAAAATTGTCTAAATCACCAAACTTCTCCTGGAAATTTTATAAAAAAGGTAATTTAAAATAAATTCACCATTAAAAAATTGCTAATTTTCTAACTTGCAACAAGCTCATTTTGCTGGAGAGCGCTTCACCATTGCGCTCAAGCATTTCTAGCTCTAATTTATTTGGAACAAGTGCACAAAATTCCTCATAATCAAGATAACCATCTTTTTTGGTATCTAAGATCGAGAATAATTCTTTTGCTTCTGAATCAGTACATCTTAAACTTAATTTATCAAGAGTTTGCTTAAAAGAAGTAAAATGCACAGCTCCAATGCATTCTGCATCAAAAAATTTAAATGCCTTCAAGAATTTTTCAAATTTCTCTTCTAATTTCTCAATCAACGTTATGTAAAGCTCCTGAACATTACTCCTATTCAAAATTGATATTATTAACATATTACAATCCTAATGAATAATTTCATACATTTTTGGTACTGAAATCTCTTATGAGAGCATTTTACTCTTAAAATTATCTGAATTATTCTTCCCTCCTTTGATAGGATATCGCGGTGCAAATTTATAAGCATCTAACAACTCTGAGAGCTTCGAACAAGAGATCTTATTGTCATCTGAGATAAAGTTAATTATTCCTTAAATCAGTTCATCAGAGAAGATTTTGCACATATGCGTCTTCACAATCCTTAAGAACTAATCTCTATTCGCGATTCCTTAATGGTTCGGATCAAGTTCTCCTAATAATCTTTCTAGAGTTTGCATATGGTGGAAACCAATGTGACTCATTTTTATTCGATCTAATCTGTTTTTTTCATAATGTTTTTACTTAAATAAAAATAGAAAACTTTAAAAAAAAATAATCTTACAAAGAATGTTCTTGTCTTTCAGAACGAGTGTCACAATTCGTTAGATATATGTTACCAGTTTAAGAAAAGGGTCGCATGTTAATCTCTTTTTTTTTTTCAAAAATAAAATAGCATCAACTTTATCTGTAATATTATAATTTTTGAAATACCTACCGTTTCTAACATTTTTAGGTCTTGGCAGGCGTGTACCCTTAAACTCATTGTTAATAGTAGAATTGACTGTTTTAAATAAAGATGAATCTTATGGTTTTTGAGTAGTATTTAAGTATATTTCGATATCCTGTTTCTCTTCTGCAGATTACGTAGTCTACTTCAGTTAAATAAATCATATATTTATTCTCTTTCAGAAGAGTAAATTCAATTAATGTTACTGTAGTTTAGAGTGACTTCTATTCCACTTTAGATTCTTGTTGTAAGATATCACGCAGATGTGCGATATCTACTCTCACTTGGCTGTTTACAATAATTTAATAATACTTTTCTACAATCTGAACTATATTCATTGATTTATTCGTTACAATTCACTATTTGCGTTGACATCTTCTTGTTCGAGGCTGTCTACTAATGCATTTATTGAAATATAATCGTTGTTCTAGGTAAATATCATTCTAAGATCCTTCTTTTCTTCGCTTGAAATTATCACTGCTTTTAATGCTTACAGAGCTCCAGTGAATTCAGAATACGAACACTTGGTCGCATAAGGTCTGATACAAAATTTAAGGATAGAACCTTTGAGTCGAGTAGCGAAAAACTACTTGTTTCTCTTCGCACTGAAGTCCTAAAGTGAATAGAAGAAAAAAGTTAAAAATGTAAATTAGTTGTGTTACTCACAGCAGATGAACCTCTCTTGCTTCGTAGAGCCCATGTATTATGCATTCTTAAGGTATTTGTCTGTTAACGTTCTTTTTTGTGTTTGATTACTACTTGAATACAAAAGCTGAGAATAATAAACGAAATAATTATTCAACTCTCTTCCTAATAGTGCTTTTCGCTTGTTATTCGAAATTAGGAAATTATGATTTCTACTAGGATTCTTAACTGACTGAGACTTTAACTTTTGGATACTTCTGGTAATTTGGGAAACCTTTGTGAGTGTAATTTCACACTTGCAAAGATTAAATTTAAAAATCAAGCTGAGCTTTTAATCTTAGTTTATTCTCACTCTTTTTTACTATAATAATTTTGAATATGAGAAATATTCACCTAACTAACTAACCAACTCTATTTCAATAATCTATTGTTCTTTTTCAGGCTCTCAAGGGGGAATTTAAAATTTATAAAACTAAAATTAATTGTAGGCAGTAGCATTTTTTTTGTTTTTGTTAAAAGGAAGAGAACACTTTACTTTGATAACAAGTAATGGATAACTTTAAGTAACTTAAATGTGAAAATCCCTCAAAAATATTTATTTTCAATAGCACTTAGTCTTGTTATTATTCTCATAAGAAAGAACAAAATGGGAATGCAAATATATTCATTGAATACACATTCAAAACAAATTCTTTCAATCTTCTTGACTTGACTTCGCATGTATATTCAAAAAAAAGGAAAATTTTGTATTTCATTTAATTTTGAGCCTTTCTTTGCTTGCTCATATCATAGTCTTCCTTCTCCTTGATTGTTTCGAAACCACCTCCTGTTTAAAAGAACATTTTATTTCCATAAAAATATCTAAATAACAATTACATAATCCCTTCCAGAATAAAGCACCAGATATCAAGAGAGTCACGCCCATCTTTTGCATTGGTGAGAAAGTTAAATTCCTTATGGATGTTGGTATCCTTTGCTTAAAGGAATCAAATCCATTGAGTGCTTTCTTTTTTGTATTTCCTGCTTCATCAATTACATTTCCTATGGAAGGAGATTGTCTGAACGATCTCTTTTAGGTTTGCTTAGCATTGCTATTTTCAGAAAGTTCTTCTTTTTTCATATTTTAAGTTGCTTTAGGTAAAAATAATTTAGAAAAAAAAAAGAAAGAAAAATTATCTTCGCAGAAAATAATTTCGTTTCCAAAAATAAGAAAGAGTTGCAATAAGGAAGTCAGACATACCTTGAATTTATCCGCAAACTGTATTAGGACAGGGATAACAAAAGTCATCATAAAATATATTCACTCTTAATAAATTAGTGGGTTTATCTTCTTATGAACCCAATCAGCTTGGAGATTTAGTTCTTATGGGGCACCCCCCCAGGTTTATTAGTTAACTTGTTTCAAGTGATTTCAAATTATCAAATAAAAACAAGAAATGCAGATTTCTAATTTGCATTAACAATTACCCCTCATCCTACTGTGATTAGAGAAGAATTATTTCTTTTTTATTAAGATACTCCTCCTTTTTATCTTTGATTTCTCGAGGATTCTCACACAACAAAATTAGCCAAGAACTTAAATTATACCTCATAACAGAAATCATGTAGAAAGCCAAAATAACTCAGATTCTCGAGCATATCAACTTCAACGAGTACCCACAAGCTCTCAAGGCGATAGATTCTATCTTTGGCAAGGAAAAGAATAAATCTAAAATTAGCTAGGAAGAGTCTCAGTGGTTGCACTTACTTCAAGGTGTCTGCTTAGCTAAATTATCTCATTATGGTGAAGCCTAATCAATTCTCTAAGAGTTTCTTTCTTAGGATTGCGTAGTAGATTTAAACGAAAAAGAGATCTAGCAGATTCTTGAGAACATCTCTCAGCCCATAGGAATGATAGGCAAAGTCAGGGAGTTGTGTGAAGCAAAAATGATTGCCCAAAAAAGAGACAAAGATGAAAAATCATTGTAAGATATTTTCAGAATGTGCTTAAAAGAGGGTAACTTCGAAGGTGCTCAAAAAATAGCAAATAAACTATTTGGAGTCACAAAGGATCTTAAGTATCTCCTCACGAATATCGTTTTCTTATTCAATGGATTAGAAACAGAAACTGATGAAAAGAAACTCACTTAAGCCTTTAGTTTGATCAATCTATTTATCAGCAAACTCTACAAGGACTTGAAGCTGACTGAAGTTGATGGGATATCAAAATCAACTGATCCAGTCTTAGCCAGGTAGCTAGTTAGATTTCACTTTAATGTCCTTAGAAAATAAGGAAAAAAAGAAGAAATGAAAAGTATGCTCTTAGAGAAATATCCAAGTGCATTTAGTGAATATATGGAGCACTTAGATCTCGTAGAGGAGTTGTACACGTATGACAGCAATCTGTTCGGAGTAGTTGTCTCATAGAATTACTCTTCTTTTAAGAAAAATGCTGATATGAATAGCTTTCAAATGGTGTTTGAGAAATATTAAAAATTCGCATCTTTTTTGTTTAGAACTGTCAAAACCACAGACAATCTAATTGAATCTCTTCCTTTGAGTTCTGAGAGTATCTTTGATAACCCAGCTTCGAATGCATCTCTTTCAGTTATTGAAGATTACTATTGCTCCTTGAATAACCATCGTAAGCTGTTGAAATCAAGCCAATCAACTCATCCTCATTTCAAGAATGCCATAAAATGTGTTCTCATGGCTATGTTCGGATGTTTAGAGCACATTACAGAAAGCAATAGAGTTGTATGCAACCTTTCAAACAAGGAATATTCCTTGAGTTAATTCTTAACTGAACAATACCAAGAAATTATATCAGAGTACATCAAATATTTTGCAACAATCTTCACCTTCCCTGAAGAATTATTCTAGGCTTTAAAGAATCAAACTACTGCATTGTAACTCTTCGCTATTTAGCAACTTGAAAGTCTTCAAGAATCCTCTGCCATTTCCAAGTGCATTGCAGTGATCAACTTATACAAGCTTAAGATTATCTTTAGACATTTCTCTCTTTTCGATGAAAGCTAAGAGAACTACTAAGAAAAGTTGTATGTAATATGGAAATAACTCCTAGAACTTTATCAAAAGTTCTTTGTTGAAATATATCCAGACTCTGAGACAAAGCAAGTAGAAAAAGGAGAGCGTCTTTATGTTGATGATTTCCTTATCATTGCAGCTGATCTGTCACTTGTAAAGTTGAAATAATTTCAAATCAATAAAAATATTTTTATTAAATAAATTGCTGTTTTTTTCACCAAAGGATTACTTGTACAGACAAAAGAACCTTCAAAATCCCAAAGCGTTTGCGTTGTTAATGCAAACTACCTTTTTACTTGAATGTGGACTCAAGAAGTCTTCTTATAACTACGATATTCAACTCAGACTTCTCATAATTAGCATTCTTCTTGGAAACAAAGACAGAGTTTATTAGCTCATAAAATTACTTGACATCAAATCAGTTTAATATGAAACATTAGGGTTTGTCTATCTCAGTACAGCACTTGATGTGTCTCTTGATGAGGATGCTGAAAACAATACAGATAGAGCACTTTAGTATTATATTGAGAATCTACGAGAATCCAAGGAGGTAAATGAGATTTAGCTAATAAAACATTGTTTTGATCATTATTTTTACTTATTAATTTTATTTAGGCTATGATTTCAGCAGTAAAGAACAATAATTTAGAGAAAATATGGGAATTCAAGGCTTTCGATGAGTGGATTTCAAGAAGCTACTTCAAAATGATGGCATTTTTTGCGAAAGGATAACTGCTGCTAAAAGAAAGTTTCATCAAAAAAGAAAACGAAGTGCTAAATGTGAATATCAAATATTTCAACGAATTCTGCTTGCAACGTCTAGCTTCCAAGACTGACACGCTTGTATGGAACTTTGATATGCAAGTCGTGCAGACTATTTGCTGCTCAGAGAAATCTACTGCTTCTGCTAAATTCTATTGGAACTACCTTGGATAATATAATTCTCCTAAGTTCCTTGGCTTGAATATCACAATTATTGATTTACTGTTCGCTCTCAACAAAGTAACTTTATCGGATGAACCCGAAAAATCCATCGCAGAGTTGGCTCAGCTTATTGCTTCAGTTAAATAAAATTTATCTGAGATTTCAATTGATCAGCTCAGTGATTTATCATAGTCATTCTAATTTAGAAAGAAACCAGCTTATTTGGTGAAATACATCCCAAACTAAACTGACTTGCAGACATTTGAATAAACTGAAAGATTGCATTATGAAAAAGAAATGTTTAATGCAGCAATTGAGATAACTGAATTCATCACAGATATCATTCAACTCACTAACAAGAGTGAAGAGACTTAAGTTGAAGCATTCGAGGCTAGATTCCATTCAGTCTGTAAGGTTTTATTCAAAAATAAAGGGAAATCTAATATTTTTTTGCTGTTTTTTTATTGTTGAAAAAGGTACCAAGATTCTTTCATGCATTCAGCTTCTCTAAAATCAATTCTCTTTGGCTGAAACAGATCTCTAAGTCTTCCCGCTTCTTTCTTTCAAGAATTTCAAAAAGACTAACTAAATCTTAACTAAATTCATCAGCATTTTATTTTCTAGCTCTGAATTTGTCAAAAGTAGACTGCAAAAAATACAAAAGAAGAATGCAGATTTAAAAAAATCTATTACTGCTCTCTAGAAACTCATCAAAACGGAATTGGAGGCACTACAGTAACATTGATTATTTTCAAGTTTAAATGCAAATTTGCTTATTTTTTGTAAAAAATAATAAAAAACAGACATGGATGCCAGATTATCTTCAGTGAACTTTCCAAGAAACTCGATGTTGCCGGATAAGGAGCTAGATAAGCAATCACCACGACGATCAGGGAAGCAATAAACTTGAAATTAACTGATAATCAGTCAATCTTTGATCTAGCCTCATCTTTCCCTCACCTGAAAAGAGAAGACATAATTAATATTATGTCAGAAGAAATCGCTTTAAATTATAAGTATTTCTTCAGTGTGCTAGTTGATCTGTCAAATGAAGCGCAAAGGATCTTCAAAGCTAAATGAAGAAGCTGTTTATAACTAAAATATCTTCTTTTCTTAAACAACAAAGTAGGAATTAAACTATTTTTGTTTGTACAATGAATTTAACATAATATTTAATAAAATAATCTTTTTAACAACAAAAAAGAAGAACAACTATTTCTATTTTTTGTGTTTTTTTTCACTTCATTCTTGCGAGAACATTTTCAAGATTGTAATGAGGAAAATATCTCAGAAAACTCTTGCATTTTTCAAAATAAGGAACACAAGATATTTCGTTAGGATCTTGGTAATTGAGTCTGAGTTTCTGCTGATTGAGTTTCTGTAGGTTCAATACTTGTCCAATCCCTCCACTCATATCTAGTCAACAAAAAGGGAATAAAAAATCAGTTAATTGTGCTAAATTGTCTTAATTTGTTACTTGAGGCTTGTGAGTATAACTAAGCTAATTTATGCACATGCTCAGAGAGTGATGTAGAATAAGGGAGAATCCCTTTGCGCTTAATATGCGAATGAGAAACATTTGGGTGAGAATCAGCGCCATTATAAACAGATTCAATTAACGAAATAGGAAGAGTTTCCATGTCATTATTCATTTTTTCCTAAAGCAAATCGAATTTTGATCTTTTCGGTAATTTATCTTCATATTGCTCTTTCGGCGAAGGAAAACCTTCAATGAAGAAAAAATTATTTCCTCCCTATTCAAACGCTGCTTAGGATTACTGGAGTTAACTAAACGGAGCAAGTTAAGGGTCGAAGAACAGTTATTACGCGTTGCTTTCAGTGCTTATGCTTGAAGATGATTCAAGGTCTTTTTTAGTGAACGATTTACGAGATTCTGTTGGGATTCCTTGATTATGGAACGTAAAGCTATGACGAATGCTAGATATATTTTTCCCCGTTTAAACTGCCTGCAGATTCGTTAGACTCATTTAAGGATTAACATCAAGTTCACTGCAGCTCACGGATATTTATGGAGTAACCCCAGGAGTATTTAAAGGTGGATATAAAGAATGCCTGGATTTCTGAGAAGATCTACGAGATTATGGGTTTACACTGAAATTCGAAAGAGATGAACATATTTTTTCTTTCAAAGAAGGGTTTAGCTATTATTCTTTAGCTATGACTTTTTTGAGATGTTCATGCTAGTCATCGGGAGTTTTATCATTGTTTTCTTGATGAAATAAAGTGTGACCACCAACATTACTTCCGATACTAAAACGATGTAGCCGATGATGTTTACTCGGGTTATCTTTGTTACAAGGGGAGTTAAGATGATTGTTAGTGTTGTTTTCTTTGTATTGTTAACTTGTGTTGTCTTTGAAATGCATGATACTTGTTTCCTTCAAATTTTAACTATTGTTATCTTTTGTAAAAACTTCACGGTTGTTATTGTGAGTATCTTTATTCGTATTAACAGGGTTTATGGAGCTTAAGTTGCTTCCCAACAAACTCAATTAACTCAAACTGCTTTTCTTTGGTTTCTTACCATTACTTGGATTGTTATGGTTAGGATTTGTCTTATTGATTTTTTAAATAGAGTTTGTATTTGCTTTTTTCTTAGATTGCTATTTTAACCTACTGCTTTTGGTATTCCTATCCAAACCATGTTCTTTTTGATTATTTGTCTCTTCAATGTTTGAAATACTTGACTCAACCAAGCTATCTCTATTGATATTATCAGTACCATCTTTACTGCCATCATCATTTTCATCTTCATCATTTTTTGAACTTCTTGATTCGTATTCATCATCACCATCTTCATCTTCATTATCATCATCATCATCGTCGCCACCGTCATCATCATCATCATCATCATCTTCAGACACACTTTCATATCCATCAGAGTTTCTAAGAGGCAGAACATTTTCTTAAGATGATGAAGCAGATGCCTAAATATGTTTAAGTTCTTTATTCGAAAACGATTGATTCAACAGAAACCGTTTCATTTAGATATCTTCTTAAAGGAAATTTATCGTTTCTTCATTTTTTTCAATAAATAGTGCCATTTTAGATTTTGTTTGCTCTCCTTATGTAGCGATTCTCGTTTTCAATTATCGGAATCGTTTGAATTTGAGACGATTCTTTTGATAATAATTCGCTGAAATTTTCTAAAGAATTAACTTCTAATGAATATATCCATGCGTCATAATGCACTGATCTGACAAATGGGAAAATGAACCACATTAATAGCAGCTTGCATCGATTGCTTGCTAATCCCGGGAGAAGAGATATTTATCTCGTAACTCACAAAACACTTCAGCATCTCGAATGTGCCTTGAGTTCTTAAGTAATTTCAAGAAACCGTCTCTGTCTACGCACAACAGCATAGACAGCTCTTTGCTGATTGCACAGCATTTCCTTGGAAACCCTGTTAGAAAAGAAATCTCTCCAAATGCATTTTTGGATGATACATCTTTGACAATAGAATGTTCACCCTCTCGTCTTTTTGTGTCGTAGCATAACTCTATCCTCCCACGCTTAACGATAAATATCGATAGATTATCTGAATCAGCATCCTCAAAGATAGTCTATCCAGGTTAAAATATTCGTTCTTCCATGATTTCAACAACTGCTGCTCGTAATTCTGCACTGAATTTATTGAAAATTGATATCGATTTGAGATGTTCTCCATTTGTATGCGAACGAAGCTCTTTACTGAGAGAATTTGAGAGTCTCCCAAGAGAAGCTTCAGTGCTTCTGCTTTTCATAACTAGTCGCTCTTCTTTTTTGTATGTGCTAATATAGCAGGCGATTCGTAATTTTAAGATATCTGGGATTCCCTCTTAGCTTAAATATCGAGCTAATTCGATCTCCTCTTCTTCATTAGTTTCGTGGATTCTCAGCAGACCTTCAGGAAAATAATAATAGATTAAAAAAATAATTTTATTGATTTTTACTTTTTTGTAGAAAGCTTCTAAACAACAAAAGGCCAAGGATCAATCCTAAAACTTCAAAAACTCGTTCAAGATTTGAGGAGGAGCACTTTTAAAAACTATCTTTTGCTCCCACAAACATTGAAGCTGATCGACTGAGACTTTCAAAGTACAGAGTTGCCAATTCTGATTCATCGATCCCTGAACATTGCACCCATGTTTCAGATGTGTTACTAATCCATCGTGAAATTTTTGCTTACAACTATTTGAAATACATGCCAAAAATAACCAAAAGTATTCTCCTTTTTTAGTCTAAATTCGCTTACATAGAATGCTGTCGCAGTTAAGTGAATGTACAGAAAGAAATACAGAAACAAATCTATGATTTTTAAGGAATTAAATGCAGCTGGTTTGACTTTAAGACGAGATGTTATTGCTTAGCGAAGATGAAATATCGAGGAGGTTTTTAGAAGAATCAAAAACCTGTACACAAGTGAAAGTAGCGGCTACTGAAACTTAGATAATTACAGTCCAATCTAGCAGATAATAAAAAGCATATCAAAAATAAATAAATTTTGTCTGTACTTTGTGAATATCAATCGTCTATCAACGATGATCTCGCCATTGAGTGTATAAGCGGTGTTGAGATTCGCTAGTAAGTCTATTATCCCAGCTAGCAAAGGGATGATTTCCCAACGAAAATATTGGTTTATTATCTAATCACTCGAGGGACTAAAGAATACTAACAGCCAATTATAAACTAAATAAGGTACATAAAGTAAGAACAGACACAGCTAAAGTCCTAGAAGACCTTAAGATTAAGGTAAGAAAACTGGAAGGGAAGCAGTGTAACTTGGGAAAAGATTCCTTTATACTTCTTTAAGAACGTGTTGAATATATCCGAAAGAACTAATTAATTAACTTGGGCTGACTCTATTTTTACCGCCTTGAAAGGTAGTTTAATACTCGCAGCTTGCCCAATCATTAATCAGTCTGTACTGATCTAAAGTAATAAGTTATTTTGGTTTGTTCAAGAAATATGCAGTTTTTAGTGCTTTCCAGTTAGTCTTCCATCTTGCTTCTTATTTTGTCTTTTTTTTAAGACACATGGATACTGTATACTCTTGTTTCTAAACCTTTTCAGTTTCAAATCCTCTAAGACTCTGGAATTAAGGGATAAAATCCTCAACACGATCACTCATTATGTTTGCATCTTTTAGAAAGAAAGAAAAAAAGTTAAAACAAACCATCCCAAAAGGCAAAATCAAAACAGAACTTCTCAATTTCTCCCTAAATCAAAAGAACCAAAACAATAATGATACTTTATTATGTTTAAGGTCTGTTATCTCCTGTACTTTTATCCTTCATATTATCTCCTTCAACTACCAAAAATACAATTTATTTTTGAATCATGAATTTCCTGAAAAAACTACTTACTCTTACTCTCTTATCCTGAAGACCCTTCTAGGCGACTGTAGTGGTCATTCATTTTATCTACGTTTTCTTTGAAATCCTTTCAAGAATGTGAAATATCATTATAGCTCATATTTACACTAATATTAATATGTTTGTACATCCATTTGCTGTTTTTAGACTATTGTATCTTTAGGATTGACAAAATCAACAATGATAACATCACTAGATAGATTAATCTAAGTTGGCTATTTTCGATGAGCAATATCATGAAGCTATTTTCGCTCTTCTTCGTTGAATTTTTCACGTCTTTTTTGAACAATATGAAAATTCATTTTATCTTGTTTTGTTTTGTTTTAATGAATTTTTGTTCTACTTCACTTAATACTTCTCCTTCGAAAAATCTTAAAAATTAAACTAGTTGTTTTTCCCTTTGATTCTCCTAAATCAAATCAATCGCTAACGAATAATTAAAGTGCCCTATGAATAAAATGTTAAGTCTTTTAAACACAACTCAATTTGTCTGTTTTATTATGAATGGACAGGAGAATATTTGCATTTACTTTCAAAGGCATTTCTATATTTTTAATTTTATAAAAGTAAGTCAATTGTTAAAATGAAAATAATTTATTCTGACTTTAAAGTTGTTTAAAACAATTTGAAAATCTGAGTTTTGTTGGATTATTCATAATCTAAGCTACCAACAGGAGTGGTGAGTCCACATGCAATCAAAGTTAGATCACAAACTCGCATCCTCAGGATTGCATTAGACTTTAACAG
>Ga0302271_10003565_pt1 | contig 13057 bp, 10 predicted proteins | sample III_Bog_N1_1_FD_198767 | JGI IMG/M metagenome (GOLD analysis project Ga0302271, IMG submission 198767) | Peat permafrost microbial communities from Stordalen Mire near Abisko, Sweden - III_Bog_N1_1 | ecosystem: Environmental > Terrestrial > Soil > Wetlands > Peat | place: Sweden: Abisko... | reverse complement strand
CTGTCGACACTGGGACTTCCCAAGCGGTCCCCCACCTTAGTACTAACCCAGCCTTAAGGCGCTTAACTTCGGAGTTCGAATGGGATCCGGTGTGTTCACCTTAGTATGGCCGACAGCGAAAGCTATCTCTTCCAAGGTCTATATAGTACCCTCGGACAACTCAAAAGTTAAAATTTAATTAAACAAATTTATCAAAAAAGGGCTGTCGACACTGGGACTTCCCAAGCGGTCCCCCACCTTAGTACTAACCCAGCCTTAAGGCGCTTAACTTCGGAGTTCGAATGGGATCCGGTGTGTTCACCTTAGTATGGCCGACAGCGAAAACTATCACTCTTTGTGTCTATTTATAATCATGAGTAAAGTTTTTAAGCATGTTAAAAAATTATTGTTTTTCAGATAAACATTATCATAGTTTTCAGATTAGAATTTAGCTCCTATTTCAATCACAAGAAATATTGATTAATAATATCCTTAAATTTCCATTTATTTCATAAAGCCGCAAAAGATTATTTATTCTCACCTGAATTAATTCATATTCCTAACAATAAGACTAACATATTATTTTAAAGCTACAAAAGTTAGTTACTTTAATGGAGAGTATTGTTATTTACTAAAAAAAATAATACTCAAAATAGAAAATCTTCTTTTATGCTATTCACCTCTTTCTCTAAGCAGTTCTAGGATCTTGCTCGACCATCACAAAATTCTTCATTATTGGGACAATTGGAATTTGAACATGAGGCTAATGATGGATGATATTTAAGTTAATGCTCACTTTCATTTCTTCGGGATCCTTTTATTATTTACTCCTACTCATTGATAATAAAAAAATTCTTTGAAAAGCTGCTGAAGCATAAGATTAGTTGATGTTGCTTAAGTTAAAATAACTAAAAAGATGCTTTAAATCAGTTTCCTTGCTTATTTAATTCATCAAAGTTATTTCATTCTGCAAGCTTTTATTGTCTTAAAGTAAAACTTCATCCACATTTTTGAAAATATCTTCCATATCATTGGAATCTTCAGTTTTCTTAGATAATTGTAACTAAACTTAATTATTTTAAGGAGTACAAGATGATGATGACGAAGATGACGAAGAGGAGGAGGAACAAGAGGAAGAGGATGAGGACGAAGAGGAGGAGGACGAAGATGAAGATGACCTTATTAACATTGGCTATTATTTTTGACATTCTTTAGTATTGTATTATTGTGTTTAGATAAAAGCAAGTGGATAACGAAAGCACACCTTCTTCAACTAAATATCATCATCGTCATCCTTTCCATTGTCATTTTTATTGTTATCCATTATGAACTGAGTTTTTTGCTGTCTCGTGGTATTTACAGGATTTGGTGTTCTTATTGCTTTTCTAGATTCTACAATTTACTCCTCTTTGTAAATGTTAGATGCGAAATTACTGATATCATTCGAATTAGTGTTAGTTGGTTTAGTGAGTATCTTTTTGATGCTTTTTTAAGAAGACCTTTCAAAGTTAAGTCAAAAAAACAATAAATATTGGTATCAACTGAAATAGAAGCAATTGATTTTAAAGCTCATGAATTACCTCGATTGTTGTTGATTATTAAGTTTAATAGGGACATTTTCGTTGTTTGAAGCTTCAAAAGATATTTGTTGCTTAAATTTTTTGGAGGCTGCTCTAGTTAAGCGTATTGAATTGGCCAGATACTTTGTAGATCCAATCATATGCTGGTTACTTTGATTCATTGAAATCTAGGGCAATTCATTGCTGAGAGGTCTTGATGATTATGGATATTTTTTTTCAGTTGATATCTATCTTTCATCATTTTTTAATGTGGGCTTGATTTATTTTTGTTAATAGTTTTCTTGAGTAGCTAAAGAAATTGGTTTAGAGGAAAGGGTGCTTAGAACATTTTGCAAGAGCGCCTTTCTTTTGGATTTGGTTTGACTATTTTGAGGTTGCCAGATATTTACTGATGGCTTTAGTGGAGTTCTCATAGAGTCTTCTTGTTTTTTGTTTTGTTTTGAGTTGAAAGATTGATTATTATTTTTAAAATTTAGATTTTTGCTCAAATCCAGTCCGCTTTTATATCTGATAGAAATACATTCCCTAGCAAATCAGACATGCTACACTCTACTGTTGAAAGTGCAAAAGAATGCTAGCTACACTTCCCCGGGAATATTTTTTTTATTGATTAAGGAATTGGGGAAAAGACAAGTGGGAGTAAATATTATTTTTTGACTTGGATTTTGTTGAAAAAGGATATATGTAAATAATAATTAATTCAAGCACATAACAGTGTTCAGGCTTTGAAACCATAGCTTGAATATCATCATCTTTGTACAGCTGTAAAATTAGCAAATGTGCGTGCTTTGAGTTTTCCTAATTCCTCACGAAGTAATTCGATTTCCTCTGTTTGTCTCTTGACTTTTGTGAAAAGCATTCTGTTAATCGATATCTGCCTATGATAGTTAAATGCACCAAATTTAATATAAACTATTGATCAATTACTCTTATCGAACATTTGCATGTTTTAAATTTTCTCCTTGATATCGTCAATGTATGATTCGAAGATACTCTCAAGCTTCTTCTTGATCTCTGTTGTGACTACTCATCATTAGTTTGAATTTAATCCTTGTTGAGATTTAATACTTTCATTTTTAAGGTAAAAAGCACAAATCTTATTCAACTTACTTTTATTAAAAAATATAATTTTGTTATTATTGAAAGAGATGATCCAAATTTCACTTAAATATTGCTTACTCTTGATTGCTCAATATGGTTTGTACAATTAATCAAAGAAAAATCTCCTTCTATAATCTTTAACTTGAGCGGGAATATTAATTAAGCATGTCTATGCTTATTCTTCTCTTAAAGGTATTAAAGGTAGAGGAAAAATAAATGAGCTGTTAAAACAGAAAATTATGGGCTTCATTCTAACTGATTCTCTCCTTTTTTCAATCCCTGACAAAAAAGATAAAATTCCATGAAGGGGTTTTACTTCTCCTTACTATCTTCGGAGCTTTGAGTTAGGAAGTTCGCTGGAACAACTTACAGCGACTCGATTAACCGCATCCCCTCATTGTATGTAGCACATTTGAAAACCTCCTATTTATCTTTCTCCCAAACGGCTATGAATTAAATTTTATTTCAAGAAAACCAAGCAACAAACAGTACAGATACTCTCCTGTCGAGCTCTTTTGAGAGTAATTTAAAAGACTCTTTGGGCTGAATGAATTCCCAAAGGAATAATGAAATAATTCTAGTTTGTTCTTTTTCGCGATTTCCGAATCAACTCACACGTAGGAAATGAGTCAATGATAAAGAAACCATCAAAAAGTATTAAAAAAAACTAACAGTAGGTTGAATTTTGTTAAGATTCAATTCTCCTTGATTAATGTTAATCTCTGGATGATTGGTATCCCATCAATCCATAGAGAGAATTGTTTCATAATTATTTCAAATTCTTACCACCCGCCTCCACTTCGATATTATTCTATCCTCCCCCCCTCCAAAAAAGGGAAGACTATACCTTCCCAGTGATATCTCTTCAAACTCTACCGGATATCTTTTAATCATAAATTAATAATTGAAAAATTAAGAAAAATAAATAAATACAAACAAACAAACAAATCTCAATCGTTTTCAAAAAAAAAAACAACAACTCTAAAACACAGCACATCACACAACAAAACAAGTCTTTGTCGATGAAGAAAAGCATACTCACCATACTTTTATTGTTAATTATCATCTTTCAGCTGGAGTACTTTAAGATTCTCGGAGATGTTAGAGAGATTTTCATCTAATTAAAGCATTCTCCGGTGTTTTTGAAGGGTGTAGTCTTCAGCTTAGGTGCGACAATAGGTGGCTTAATAATTATCAGTATCCTTATGTACAGAGACAAACAAAAGAGAGTACTGTACAGCTTCACCTAGAAGAAGAGTAGATCTGAGTTTGAAATCGAGAAGCAGCGGGAAACGAGAAGATAAGTAGAAGCACTTGTAAATTCAGCGGAGTATAAGAAACATAAACAGATTTTTTAAACAACTGAAGAGTTCATCCAGTAAAGGAATCTCGAAGCGAGTGATGAGATAAATCCTGATGATTTGAGCAGTGACTCTGATGGTGAGGTGGTTAATCCTGAAAATGCTGAGTGAGAAGAGAAGACAACAAAAAAGATAATTGAGTGACTCTCTGTGTGCAGAATTTCCTGCTACTATTGAAATATGTCTTATCGAGTTGTAGTTTTATAAATGTATATCTGTGTTAGAATCAGGATAATCCAATCCCTTTGTTATTATAATTATTATTGTTATTTCTCCATTAAGAAAAGAATAGACATTGATCTTGAGGAATTACTAATCTTTAAGGCTAAAATGAAGTCATCCAATAGACGAGAAAATCAATATTTTTCTTCTTAAGTTTTGATAGCTCGGTCAGCGAACAGTTTGGAAAGAACAGAATTGTTAAGAAGCTAAGAGAATTTGTCAGAACAGTGAAAAGAATGAAAATATGAAAGGGTTTAGTAGACAAGAATAAAAAAAGAAGATAATAATGAGATTTTTAAATGCAAATTTGAGACGATTAAAAATGGAGGAAATGACAAGCAAACAAAACAAAAGCAGAATGAAATTATGCCAAATTAGTCTGTGCTTCTTACAAAATAAGAATCTTATTTTATTTTCTTTGTTCAAGAGTAAAAACTTGCCTAAAAGCGAACGAATTCGTCGTTTTCTGGTTTTGCAAAGAGTTATCCAAAACTGTAGATGAAATCAACCTTGAAACTTTCTTCATCTTTTTGGTTTTTGTGAAAATGAAATAAATAGTGAAATTTGAAGCTTAAACAATGAAATTTTTAAAGAAATTATTCAATATTTTATTGTTATTCTTACTGATCCTGTATGTGAGGCCTATTCCAGCTGAGGCACGTACATTCTGCTTCAGAATCTCTTTCAATTTGTTTGTTCCTTGCTGGGTTGTTTTCAGATCGGTTGGAACGAATGCAGAATAGAAATGAAGGAATGGCATCATATTAATTTTTTGCAAGAAAGGGAAATCACTGATGTACAACTTCGTTTAGTTCGTGGCATAGAACTATGAGCCAATTGTGGGCGAGTTTATTGATTTGTTTTTCAAATCAATACGTCTAAAGGAAGGCTCATTTATTAGGCAATATTATTCTGGAAAAGCTACAGGATTAGTTAGGTTATTCTCAGGAGGAACCACATTCAGCTTCTACAAAAGATCCTTAGCAGAGATTAACCCTTTTACGCTGAATCTATTCTCTATCACACCATTGAATGCTCGATTAGCAAATTCAAATGGCGCTAGTTTCTCAAAATGACTATTCAACTGAAGTTTTGTGAAGACACTTCCATTTGAACCATATCCGATTCTTCCTTTGAGCTTGATCACATTGGAAGTTTTGTCGGATTCTTCATGGATATCCTTCATGTATCTTGCCTTCAAAATAACATTCTGGTAAACATTCTGAGTTTGATCGAAGACACTCCCTGGAACTGCGAGTAAATTATCGCTGCTAATAAGGTGTTTGTAATGATGGGAGATGGAATAAACTGAGTATTTCCATCTTTATTGATTATTTGAAGCGGGCACGAAATTTGCTTGTACTCGATATTAATTAAGATTTAGACCTTTAAGAATAGCTGAGCTGGTGCGAGTGAGTTTGTATTCTTGCGAGCCAAGTTCAGGAGAAGCATAAGGCAGAAGTAACGATGCTGATTGTCTAGCTGTTCTGCTGTAGTCAAAAATGGAGAAATTTTTTCTCGCGCTAAAGGAGAGAAATTCGCATTATCCGAACATGTTTGTAAATAGTGGGCGGTATTTCACTCCAATACTCTTTTATCGTTTATCAATGTTTAAACTCAGGAATTATGAGAATATTGGTTTCTCTTGTATTCTCAATTTTAGATTGATACTCTCATGGTTGTAGTGTCCAAGAGGATTGACAAATTCACCTTCAATCGTTGCATCGCCAAAACAATTTGTTTCTTTGAACTCCTTCAGTAATGTATTGTAGATTCGTTTCTAGAATTAACTGAAAGAATGCGGTTATGATAGCGCAATCTTTTCATCTGATAACTCTCGAGTAAAATATTGTTAGAGACGCTTGCTAGTGCGGAGGGTTTTTCCTTGGTTTGAATTCTCAACAGTAATGTTGATCTTGTTCGGCAAGTCAAAGTTGTTCTCATTGAATTTATGCTCAATCGCATCGCTTTGATCGACTTCTTCACTTTTTATGAACACAGAGTATTTATCCTTCATCTTTGTTGGGATTTTCTATTCTTATTTTTTTTTTGGTAAATTTTTCGATAATTAGGTCAAATATTTCTCCCTTGTAGTTATTTTGTTTTGATGTATCTTCTTCTTCTTGTTTTTGAATCCAAAACAATATTCCTAAATACAAAGAGAAACTTCGTTTTTTCTAATAGACATGTGATATTGGTAAATTAATTGGAAATAAAACTAATAAAAAGTAATTTAGAGAACAAAAAAAATATAAAAGGAATCCAATTTTCAAATCAAAATGATAGGTACACCGCACAACGCATATACATTTTGTATTTAGTTGAACAATTATTTGAAAGGTTAAGTCAAACAATTATTACAAGGGAAGTTTATTTTTAGTAACTTGGATTAAGAAGAAGGAACTAAACTCTTTTTGTCTTCGATAATTTTGACAAGAAAATAACAAAAATATTGGAATGGTAAGAAGATAGCCCACATGCAAGACTTTAACTCCTTGTTTTCAATTTTTCATAAATGCTCCTAAAATAATTCCGAAAATAGCTATGAAGATCACCTGAAAGAGGGAGAAATTAGATTCTGTTGATTCTGTTTAAGTCAAACAATAACCAAAGTTGTTCATAATATCAACCTGATTGTTAGTTCGTTTTCCCAACGAGTTAACTCACATTGTTTGTATCCTGAGCATAATTATTTTTTTGATTATTATAAATAAATTACAAGTGTTTTGAGAGTTTTTCTGAAGTTCTTTGAATCTCTTTTCAAGATCTTTGTTTTCTTGCAACTAACAAACAAAAATAATAGTAAATAAGCTTCTCCTTTATCAAAAACCTTAAAATCTAAGCAAAATGAGCTGTATTTTACCAGTGATAAATTGTCATTTTTAGCTTTTGCTAGTGCTTCTCCTAGCCTACGATTTTCATCTACCACGACACTCGAAGATCCAGAGTTAAACAGTTAAGCACTCGACGAAATATCTGTTGGAATATGTCAAAAAAAATTGAGGAAATTTGTGACCTTATTTTAGAATTCTTATGCATTTATTTTCAAGATCTAATAAGTTACTTAGCCATAATTTTGAAAGGCTACCAAATTTTTAATATTAATGCTACTGATTACTTGAAATGCGAGGTTTGTTAGCTGTTTCAGCACTGCTAGACTATTAACTAAGTGGGCGAGCTAATTTCACTCCAATCTTTTTGCTGCCACTTTACTGCAATTGCAAAATCTTGCTAAGATCTTCTTCAGCCTATTCAAAATCAATTAGCTTGTGTTAGCCTTTAATCCATGTACAATCTGATCCTTGATTTATTTGTTAAATATGATTATGCTGAAAGATTCAATTTAAAGATAATTGAGTAATTTTTACAGCATTTCCGTTGATTTCTGCGATAACTATTTGGAATTTATCTGCTAGAGGTACATTCTCTGAGACCTAAATTGACAGATTCAAACAAACATCAAGGGATGTTAATATTGCCCAAAAGGTAAAAAGAATGAATGAAGGAATTTACAATCTATTATTATGGCTGCATGGTGACTTCGACTGTGACTTCGCTGAACGGAAAGATAGTACTTTAATTAGGTTGAACTGCATAGTTCTTTGGATTTGTAGTTTTAATCTGAACAAAGGCACAACAATCAAATAAAAGAAGAAGAATAACATCTCCTACAATCTGCTTGTAGTTATTGTTATCATTTCTTGAAACACGCAAAAGAAGAATAGTACAATCATATTCATATGCAGCTTTGTACCTTATAAATAATCTTATTTCTGGAGATATTTCTAACTCTTAGATTGACTTGTGCTAGTTTATTGTATTAAAAAGGGAAGACAAGCTATCCTTCTTCATCAAGTCCAGCGAGTTCAACTAACTCATTGAATCTATTCGCTGATGGTAGTTGATTGCTGCAAAAACACAACCCCCATAACATCAAAAAAACATTATCTACAAACTGCGAAGAATCCATAAAATGAACACATTGCATTGCATTGTCTAACCATTCTAAACTCCAAAATCTACAAATATTATTGAGTTACTTTGCCATATTTGTGTTCAACCCTTTTCTCCTAGTTTTGCTGACCCAATACGCCCGCCCTGCAGTTTAATCCTTTTTTTTGTAAAAATTGTTGGCTCTGATGGGAAATTATTGTCTTTGCAGATGATATTGTTTTTTTGTAAGTCTTTTACCGCAATGTGTGTAGTTAAATACTGATACTAATTTAAACAAAACGAAATCTACTTAATCCAAAATAAGCAAATCATTCAAACAGATTAGATACATTCACTAAAAGAATACGTTTTTTTTGTTGTTGCTTCCTCTCCCTTGAATAGTAATAATTTCTCAATTTCATCCTTTCTTCGTTTCTTATCACTCAACAGAAATTGCATGTTTAATTATTCTTTTCACTTTACATTGAAGCCCATTAAGGCAACTACAATATGCATCTCAAATTGTAATAGCTTTGTTTTCCTACAGATTTTTGCTTGCTCGCATGCATGCACATACACACTCACTATAAATCCCTAAGGTTTCATCTCGAAACAAAAAACTTTTATTTTAAATATGAGATTTCTTGTTTGCATTGTTCCTTCATTTCCTCCGCTTTATTCAATCTTGTCACTAAGAACTAAATACATTGATCTTCACTATGATTCATCTGCTCCTTTCTAAGTATCTCTGCCTTGCAATTCTCACACTTAGTAATCTATTCTGGGCACTCTTAGTCCAGATGTTATTACATGGTACTCCTTGGAAATTTAGACTTGCAAACTGGACAAGAAACTAATTTTTTCTCGCAGACTTAGGAATGATCCTTGGTATCAAGTAAAGGCATATTTGCATTGCATGCAGGGCAGACTTTCAAGCGATACTTGCATTATTTCATGTGATCATTTTTATCGATCATCTTTATCTGTTCATTACAGCCGCAGAAAACGCATTGCACTAATCTTAATTCGCAAAGGCTTTGATGCTTTTAGAGCGCCTGACTTTAGAATACTTTACCACACAAGCTGCAAGGACTTGTATTGAAACTGCATGAACTATTGTGTTTCTCAGCATTCTTGAGACAGACTTGTTGCGTGCATCCAGAGAACGTGCAATTTACCATCTTATAAGGACATTGATTTTGATGGGCTTTAAGCGAATTCTAATCAGAATATGTGAATAGTTCAGGACATTTATCTTCTGGGTTGTTGTTCAGCGAGTATTTACATTTGATCCTGATGATATTCAGAATAGTTTCGAGGTTGCCAATAGACTTAGCACTGAATACTGCTTTCTTGTCGCACTTAAGCGGACAGCGAGCATTTTTAGGGTTAGATTACCATGTGAGGATGCACTTACTGCACGCGAAATAGCCGCAAGTGTTGCACACTAGAATCGGTCGCTAAATTAAGTAGAAGCATATTTTACAAATGACATTTGAAATTAGGTTCGGGTATGGGCAATGAATGAGATCCTCAGTGATGGGCTCTTCTTACTCCTATGGTGGCTACTGAATTGCTTATTTTAGAAAATAAAACATCTCTTTTTTTTAGAATTTAGAGGTATTAATGTATTAATTGATTTTCTGTTCAAAGAAGCAAATGATTGAGCGATATTTGATGAGTTAATTAGCTCAATAATTTGTGTATTTTGTTTGTTTGACACCAAAATAGATTCGAATTGCCTTTTTCCCAAGAAAGAAATCAAATAATGAGCTGGATCGATATTCACAGTTTCTTTCATCATAATTATTAATAATATCCTTTATATTCATTCCTCTGTTTCTTGCTTTTTCTCCCCCATCCTTTTAAATTAATAATACAACTGAATCATCATCAACGAAAAAAATAATTCAAAAATACTGGGCTGATTCATTAATTATCTACAAACAAACATACAAAACACAAAAGATAGTTTAAAAATCAGCAAAAGACAAATGAAACCTTCTTAAATTAGCTAAACAAGTCAGCATTTTTAACATGAAAAAACATTTGAGTTTCCACAGCGCTAATATTTATATGTTTTTAATTACTAGACGCATCGAGTTTCGTTGGATCGCGTTAGTTCAAGCCGGCCTCTTCGCAATTAGGTACAAATAGTCTTCATAGAAGCACATTTTTTACCATTTTTTTCAAATAAACCACATGAGATATCGTTTCAATGTTATCACGAAATATCAATTGTTTTAATGAAAATCTTGTGAAACACCAAATTCATCCATCTCTATTTTCTACAAACTGCTTTGATTTTCTCTGTAATGATGAAACCAAAGTATGGATTTGTTTATTTCTTAGGGAGTTCCTTGAAGAAATCAAAAATGGAAGGGTTTGATGTCATAAGTCCAAAAGAGAATTTAAGTAGTACATTGAAGAAAACAGCACCCAAAACTACAGTTGGGAGAAATGCTGTTGATAACACGATGAAGAAGAGCTCAGTGGAATCAAATATTGAGGAACAATACATGAAGAGTCTGCAGGATGAAGTCAAATTACTTGAGTACGAGCTTAAATTACTGAAAGACAAAGAAACAGAAGAGCAATCTAATTTCACTTCTTTCTTTAAATACTTCAACGATGGAGTGCCCATTAATGACAACATTCTAGCTATGAAGAATGTCTATAGCAATACGTAGACTAAGCTCTCAGAATAGATTTAAGTAAAAAAAGGAGAAAAAAGAGAGAGAATAGCATAAAAATCAGGAATTTGTATTTTGGATTAACTTAATTTAAAAATAAATGCAAATTATTTGTCTCTTTGCAAAAGGTAAGGGCTCATGCTTTGGAAGAAGTTAAACAAGATAATGAGACATTGGAACATGAAATGGCTGATTTAGATGAAAGATAGCATGAAGTGGAGGAAATAATTGCTAAAAAGACAGATGATTACAAGAAAGAATATTCTAGGTAAAATTACGTTTTTTCAACTCTGCAAAGAGTCATTTGTATCTGTTTGCAGGTTTCTTGATGTTATTTTGCTCGCTTTAATGTTATTTGTTTTTCCCTTTGGAAGGTTTGAGAATATGTACTTCAACGAGTTCTATTATGCAAAGGAGCAAGAACCTGAGTTGAAAGAATTACAAAAGAAAACGAGATACTACCAAGGCGAGATCATGGTGTTTAATAGAAACAAAGATAAGGAAGCTTTGATTGAAGGCAGAAAAGAAGCCATGGATGCACAGGCACTAGAGAAATTGAAAAAAAACGTTAAAGCCATCGATGAAGCTAACTTAGAAAAACACAAAGCTGTGGTATGATGATCAGATCAAATTAGCTTTTTTGCCTCATGATAATGTCTTTTTGTTTCTAGGATGATTTATTGCATACAGACGTATTTGAGAATGAGAGGATATTCTTTGAAGAGCAGAATGAAATCTACAAGAAACGTATTTTATCCACCAAAAACGATGTGAACATGATGACTGTGAAGATCGCGGAGTAGAAATACATCTTAGAAACGCAAGCAAAGGATATTGCAAACGATGTGTCATAGAGATTAGCTTTAGCTGAGAAGATATTCAACTTAAAAGAGCACATCGAAGAACAGTAGAAAATGACAGAAGGGCTTGTACAAAAGAAAGTTGAAGAGTTAGAACGAGACAGAGTCAGAATAATCGAGTTGGATATTGCTAACATTCAGAAAAGATAGATTAATTTAGTTTAAGACAGAAGTGATGAGCTAGAGAAGCTGAATGATGAGATTATCTACAATAAAGTGGAACAAGAAAAGGATTTGATTGATCTCCAAATTGAAGAAGAAGCATTGGCGAAAAAGATTAAGGAATCTAAAGAGAAACTACATCAACTTAAAGTTGATATTGACATCGGGACAATCAGAGAAAGAGACCTTGAAGATATTGTAAAAACAAATAGAAACAATAAAAAAAAGAGATATATACAAAACTGCGACTAAAGAGGGCCAAATTGAGTTATTATAATTTTATTCTTACTTTCATCTTGTTTTTCTTTTTCTAAAAATACTTGTTTCACACAGATTGACCCTCTCAGTCAGAAAGTAGATCTTCTCATTAAAGAAAACCCAAAGAGAGAACTAAAGGTAGCTGATCTTTAGTCACAGATCCACAAGGCTGAGTAACAGGTAAAATTAGATGAATCTAATAACTATTGTTAGTTTTGTGCAGTTCACTTGATGAAGTGTGTTATTTGGTTTTGGAATTGTAGTTAAATTTGATTATTGTTTCTTTTTTCATATCAGTTAGATCTAATATCGTAATTCAAGAATTTCAATTTCGAGGAGGCAAAGATGGCTTATGCCTCGAATAATCAGGTAACTCAAACTCTTTATTAATGCTAGTTAGTGTTATGTCAACTCTCAAATATCTTTTTTTGTAATTTACAAAAAACAGATCAACAAAAGCATCGATAAGCTACTCAGGGAGTATCGCAAGATTACAACGAATTTTTGATTCTTAGACTTTAAGTGAAAATACCTGCTTTCAATCTTTTTTATGTTTCCCAGTTAGTTGCATATGCCATCCATCGGCAAGCATTCACTTGCAATATTGCATAAATTTAAAAGAATTCTTGTTTAAACTTGTCCATAGAATTAACTAAGGGAAAAGTCATATAATTGCCATAAAGGAAACCATTTCGAACAGGGGCAACATCATCAAAAATAAAACCAAAAACTTTGATGACTCATAAACAATGATTTTGTTTAGTTCGGTGCTTTGGAAGGGTTGGTTATCCATTTTTCAAGGAGGGAAGATATTTTAGTCAAATTTCGAGAAGAAATTGTATCCTTTTTGTCTTTTGTAGATTTTCAAGTGAAGAAGAAACATAAATCGAATCACCCAATATTTATTA
>Ga0302271_10003561_pt1 | contig 13058 bp, 15 predicted proteins | sample III_Bog_N1_1_FD_198767 | JGI IMG/M metagenome (GOLD analysis project Ga0302271, IMG submission 198767) | Peat permafrost microbial communities from Stordalen Mire near Abisko, Sweden - III_Bog_N1_1 | ecosystem: Environmental > Terrestrial > Soil > Wetlands > Peat | place: Sweden: Abisko... | reverse complement strand
AGGTTTTACCATTTGATTTGCTGCAAACCATCCAAGTTCACCGCCACCTTGACCACTAGGACCTGTTGATTTAGTCGTTGCAAGCTCAACAAATTTATCATTGAGTTTTTGACCGCTAAGTCCATCAAGTTCTTTGATAACATCTTTAGCTTCTTGCTCTGTTTTGACAAGCACGTGTCTTGCTTTAACGGTTGCTGGTTGCATAAATTTGTCAGCATTTTTGTCATAATAATCTTTAACATCTTTTGGATCAACTTTAACAGAATCAAAGATTTTTTTCATCCAAACTTCAAGCGCAAGGTCTGCTTTGATTTTTTTCAAAGCTTCTGCGTAATCTTTCTCTTTTTCAACGCCACTTTTTACAGCTTCTACGGTTAAAAGTTTACGCTCAACAGCTTGCTCAACGATTTTTTGCTTCGCATCAGCAGGGAGTTCATCAAACTTTGCACCTTGCATTGCGCGCATAAGCACTGCAATGTCTTGATCATTCACATCTTCACCATTGACAGTTGCAAAAACTGTTGCATTTAAACTTACACCTAATACTGCCGCAGCGATACTGCTTAGAATAACTTTTTTCACTCATATCCTTTTATAAATTAATACGCGTATTGTACCCCAAATCTTATTACTATTTCTTAAATGAAATGTTAATTTTAAGGATTGTCGGTATAATTTTTCAAAACGAAGCAAGGTAAGAGATGAAAAAAGCTACCCAAAAAGAGATTGCAGCGATTAAAGCTCTTTTTTTAGAACATTTTCCAACCGCAGTTACAGAACTCAAATACGCCTCTTTATATGAACTCTTAGTCTCAGTGATGCTCTCAGCCCAATGCACCGATAAACGTGTCAATCTGATTACGCCAGCCCTTTTTGAGCGCTATCCTGACGCTGCGTCCCTTGCTGTTGCCAATCTTGACGAAGTCAAATCGTTTATTAACTCCTGTTCATTTTTTAACAATAAAGCAGTCAATCTTCTTAAAATGGCTCAAAAAGTAGTAGAACTCTATAATGGTGAAATCCCTTTAGAGGAACAAAAGTTAATGGGATTGGCAGGTGTGGGGCAAAAAACAGCGCATGTGGTCATGATCGAATATGCCAATGCCAATTTAATGGCAGTTGATACGCATGTGTTTCGAGTATCGCACCGTTTGGGGCTCTCAAGTGCTAAAACAGCGATTAAAACTGAAGAAGAGTTGACGAAGATTTTTAAAAGTGAACTGCATACCCTTCACCAAGCGATGGTGCTTTTTGGCAGATATACCTGTAAAGCTGTCCATCCTTTGTGTGAAGAGTGTTTTTTAAAAGAACTGTGCAAAACGACCCAAACGTTTAAAGTTTAACTTAACCCGTAACGGTGTCGATCCATTTGATCGAGCAACCTTGTGAAGGGTGTTGTACTTTTGGGGCATCTTGTTTGCTAAAAAGCATCATCACCGCTTCTCTGAGCTCTTCTTCTTTGACACTGCGTGCATCTTGCCAGTTATCATCCAATCTTCCATGATAGTAAAGCTTCTCTTCGCTATCAAATAAAAAGATATCAGGTGTACACACGGCATCCAAACTCTTCGCAACCGTTTGATTTTCATCGATAAGATAAGGAAATTCGATGTTCATCTCGGTAATTTTATCGAGCATATGCGAAGGCGAGTCTTCAGGGTAATTGGGATGAATGTTTGGATTGATCGCAACGGTGGTAATGTCGAGTTTCTTAGCAAATTCAGCCACTGTGTTCAATCGTTTCCAAATAGCGTTAGAGTAAGGACAATGATTGCACATCACCGCAATCATAAAACCACCTTTTCCAAAAAGATCTTTACTGTTAAAACGTTTTCCATTAGGATCTTCAAGTTCAAAATGCTCAAGTGCTTTACCAAGCGCGAGCGAAGCTGAGTGTATAAGTGCCATGATTTAATCCTTATAGGTAGTGATAATTTTTTGAACAATGGACGCTGTGTTGTAAACCGAGTTCAGGTCGCACTCTTCTCTGAGTGAATGAGGATAACGAATCGTCGGTCCTATGGAAACTGCGTCAATTTTTTGTGGCTGACGTGCGATCAGCTCGCCACATTCAAGTCCTGCATGAATCGCTTTAAACGGCGCATGCGCATATACTGTTTGCATTGCCTCTTGGACAACCGTTGCAAAAGGAGTGATTTCTGGCTTCCAAGCGCCATGCTTTCCCTCTTGTTTCACATCAAAACCAAGTGCGCTAAAAAAAGCTTCTGTTTCATTTGCTAGTATAGCCAAATTTTCATCATCCATTGCCCTAGCAGCACAGTCCAATCGCAACATTCCTTCACGGTTAGAAATCACACCAAGGTTAATGCTCATCGAAGGGATATCGAGTGTTCGATCCCACTCGCGTACCCCTTGTGCAAACGCGCCAAGTGCTTTGATAATGGCATTGGATTCAGCGATAAAATGGGTATGTGCCCCTTGCTCTAAAGGCGTTACATGTAAGCGTAAATCGTTTACATGTAAAGGTGTTTTTGATGCCACAATTGCCGTCGCACTTTTTGGAATAGCATTGCGTCTTTCCCCACCTTCCAGTGAGATTAAGAGAACATCGTGTTTTAACAGTTCGTATCCAAGCGCTTTAATGGACGAAGGAATTTTTTTATCGATATCGACTCCCGAATGCCCACCTAAAAAATCAAAGGCATGAATCTCATAGAGGTACATAGGCTCATTCAAAGGTTCATAATGAAGTTCCAACGAAGCAACCACATCCACGCCACCAGCACAGCCAATGTAAATTTCACCTTCTTCTTCGGCATCTAAGTTAAGAAGGCAAGATGATTTCAAAGGCATCGCAAACTGCATCGCACCAATGAGCCCGACCTCTTCATCTACGGTGAAAAGACATTCTAAGTGATCATTATGTTCCATCGCCCAAAACATCATCGCCATTCCCATGCCATCATCTGCACCCAAAGTAGAATTTTTAGCTTTCATTAACCCTTTTTCTATGATAATCTCTATCTTTCCTGTATCGCCAATACAGACCATGTCATAATGGGCTTGTAAACAAACTTTTGGATTGCCTTTTTGGCATAAAATATTGCCCACAGCATCTTCATGAACTTCAAAATGAAGGGCACGCGCGAAGGTTTTAAGATACTCCTTCATTCCAGTCGTATGATAACTGCAACGTGGAATGGCCGTTATGGCTTTAAAATGTTCTACTATTTGCTCCATGGAAGCCCTTGAAAATTTAATAAACGAAATGCTATTATACAACCCATGAAAACAATATTAATTTTACTCACCGCCCTACTTTTACAAGGTTGTCTCTATTTTAATGACCGAGGTGTATCGGGACGCTATTATAATGACTGTAAAGAGTACTACGATGGTATGGGTATTTACCATAAAGATTGCGATGAAAACTTGGTCGAATACAAAACCGTGACCGATGGCGTTTCAAAAGGAGTTGATAAGAGTGTCAATGCTACTAAAAGCCTTTTTGAATAAGCCGGTATGCCTTTAAATGTAATTCGCCAAGAGCGATTAAAATGGTTAGCGTGGAAAGATATTGCACCCATGCGAGAAACACTGGCATCACTTCCTAAGATCGAAAATATCACCTATACGTTGGATAACACAGTTGGCATTAATGCTTTACATGTAAACGATAATGAGAGAGAAACCATCAAAGAATGTGCCCTTTCAATGCGTCCTTGGCGAAAAGGTCCGTTTGATCTCTTTGGAATGTTTGTCGATACCGAATGGCAAAGTTTTATCAAGTACAATCTCCTAGAGCCTCATTTTAATTTAGAAGGCAAAATCGTTGGCGATATTGGCTGCAATAACGGCTACTATCTCTTTCGCATGCTTTCCCAAAAACCTAAAAAACTCGTAGGCTTTGATCCTTCGGCTTTGTATAAAACACAGTTTGATTTTATCAACCATTTTATTCAAAGCGATATTGTTTATGAAATGTTAGGTGTTGAGCATCTTCCTTTATATGAGCACAAATTCGATACCCTCTTTTGTTTAGGCGTTCTCTACCACAGAACAGACCCGATTCAAACCCTTAAAGCTCTCTACCAAGGGTTAAATCCTGATGGTGAGCTTATTTTAGATACGTTTATGATGGATGGCGATACGCCTGTGGCACTTTCTCCTTCTAAAACGTACTCTAAAATTCCCAATGTCTATTTTGTGCCTACGATTCCAGCATTGATTAACTGGCTAGAACGGGCAAAATTTAGAGATATTGAAGTATTAGAGATTAAAAAAACCGATGCAAATGAGCAGCGTAAGACCGAATGGATTTACGGCGAAAGTTTGGAGAATTTTTTAGACCCAACCAATTCTGCCCTGACCATTGAGGGTTACCCTGCTCCTAAAAGAGTCTACATTAAAGCAAAACGTTGAATCAGTCGATTTGCTCGTACTTTAAAGTATAATGAATTCAATAGAGACTGCAAGGATGTTAGATGGGAAAAAATAAAACGGGATTGGCAAAAGACATGCTTGATAATATCCCTAATTTTGAAGATGAATTAGAACTCGCAGAGGATCCTGCGCTTGATTCTGGTGACTTTTTGAATGACAGTCTTAAAACACATATTAAAATAAAAAGTACACTGGTTGGCAATCTTGTTGAACTCTCAAAAAACAGTTCTAAAGTTGTTTTACAAACCACCACTGAGATGAGTGTGGATGAGTTTGGTCTGATACATAGCGGTTTTCTTTTTGGTTCTGCTGAGTATGCAGCTGTTGCTGCAGTTAATGAGCCCAATGTGGTTGTCATTGGATGCCGTTCTAAATTTTTTGCGCCTGCCAAAGTGGGAGATTTGATCAACTTTGAAGCGAAAGGTCGTTTTGAAGACGCACGAAAAAGGGAGATCAAAGTCCTTGGCACGATTAATGAAATTAAAGTTTTTGAAGGTCTTTTTCAAGCCGTTATCTTGGAACAACATATTCTTCAAACCAAAATAGATGAACTCAATGCGAGTTTCAATCCTAAAGAAAGCTAAACCAGTACGGCACATTTTTTTGCTCTACTTTGAGTGATGTGCTTCCTCCATGCCCTGGAAAAATTTCCCAATCTGCTTCAATTTTTTGAAATTTTTCCAAACTATGGCGCATTTGTTCGCTGCTACTGTACGGAAAGTCATACCTTCCAATCGAATTTTTAAAGATAAAATCCCCGCTAAACAGTGAATTTTCAATCAAAATAGCACTGCACCCTGGGGTATGTCCGGGGAAATGCAAATACTGCACGTGAATACCTTCTAAGTCAAAGGCTTGATCGCCAACAACTTTAACATCCGCATGACTTGGTGGTGTACCTTGAATAAAAGGATCGCTTTCTAGCATAAAACAATCTTCCTCTGGCGCATAAAGAGGAATTTTGAGCTCTTTCGCAAGTTCAGCGTTACTCCAAACATGGTCAAAATGCCCATGCGTATTTAAAATGGCAATAGGATGATGCACGTGAGCAAGAACCCATTGTGTCGCTTCCATTCCTGGGTCAATAATAATCTCTTTACCATCGATTGTTACAATATAACAATTGGTTCCATATGCTCCACACGCTCTACTTTTTATCTGCATTATTGACTTCTTTTGATGATTTTTAAAATTTTAACACAACTCATCTTATTTTGCTTTGGAAGCTTAAAAGATTGCATTAATTTTAAGTTTAGTATAATTGAGCCGTTACTCAAATTGCTTACAAGGTTCCCGTCATGAACAAATATCAATCTATTGAGAAAAATCTAATTAAATTCCTTCAAGATGAGGTGCGAAAAGCTGGTTTTTCTAAAGTGGTTATGGGTATCAGTGGTGGCGTAGATTCGGCTGTTGTAGCGATTCTTGCCCATAAAGCTTTTAACGAGAATTTACTCGGTGTCATGCTTCCAGCAACAACGTCTAGTCGTGCAAGTATAGAGCATGCAAGTGAGCTTTGCCAAAAATTTGGTATTAACGTTGAGAAAGTTCCTGTTGGCCCGTTGGTTGATACCTACTTCCACGATAAAAAAGATGCTTCAAAACTTCGCATTGGTAATTTTAGCGCACGCATGCGTATGTCTGTTTTATATGATATCTCGGCACGTGAAAATGCGCTTGTTTTAGGCACAGGCAATAAAAGTGAAATTTTGCTTGGATACGGCACCATTTTTGGCGATCTCGCCTGCGCAATCAATCCAATCGGTGAACTCTACAAAACAGAGATTTTTGAATTTGCAGCCTATCTTGGTGTACCAAGTTCTATCCTCACAAAAGCACCTTCTGCTGATCTTTGGGAAGACCAAAGTGATGAGGGAGAATTTGGATTTACGTATGCACAACTTGATAAAGTACTTTACGCTCACGTAGAAGAGAAAAAAGATAAAGAAGCCCTCCTTTCCGCAGGCTTTGAAAAAGAGCTTGTTGAAATGGCACTAGAGCGTATTGCAAGCAATCTTTTTAAGGGGAAACTTCCAACCATTGCTGATTTGACAGCGGTAAAATAAAGGATAAATATGAGAGAAATACCGTTTTATAAGCCATTTATCGACCAACGAGAGAAGAGCCTCATCAATGAAGTTTTGGATTTAGAAAAAGCAAATAAAGTTGAAACTCTTGAAAAAGAGTTTGCGAAATACACACAGTGTGGTGATGCTATTTCAACGGTGAATGGAACAGCGGCAATGCATCTTGCGATGTGTGCGCTCGATTTAAAGCGAGGCGATAAAATCATCTGCTCCGTTAACGCGTTTCCATCCGTTGCAGAAGTCGTGCGACATTTTGACGCTGAGCCCATCTTTGTCGATATTGATAAAGATGATTTCAACATTGACGTCGATCAGTTAGAGAGTGTTTTAAAAAACAACAAAGCCAAAAAGCTTAAAGGTGCGTTTATCAGTCACATTGCAGGACAACCTGCTGATTTGGCACGTATTTATGAGCTAGCAAAACAGTATGACATCAAAATTGTTGAAGATGCAACAGCTGCACTTGGCGCTACGTATAACGGCAAAAAAATTGGATCATTGGAAGCAGATATCACTGTTTTTCGTTTCAATCCTCAATCTAACAATTCCATATCCAGTGCTGGAATTATGACAACCAAAGATCCAGAACTTGCAGAACGCGCACGCTTGCTTCGTAACCACGCACTTGTGGGCGAAGGTTGGGATAAATTTGGTAATTTAGGGTATGTGTATGATGTGGTTGATATTGGCCTTAAATACGACCTTAATGAGCTTAATGCAGCTTATGCTATTGGTCAATTAGAAAAAAATGATGGCTTTATTGAACGCAGGCTTGAAATTGCAGATATTTACAACCGTGAACTTGCTTCGTGCCCTCATGTTAGTACGCCTGCCAAAAAACGTGATCATGTCTATTCCCAATACATTATCAAAATTGATAAAAATCGAGATAACTTTGCAAAAGAGCTAAAAGAGCGTGGTATTTATACAGGGCTTCACTTTATTCCTTTGCATCTTTTAAGCTATTACAAACAAAAGTACTCACTTCGCGTCAATGACTTTCCAAAAGCATTAAGCAATTATCAACAAATTTTATCACTACCAATCTATTCAAGCCTTAGTGATAAAGATGTGCTTCACATTTGTGAACAAATTAAAGAGATCGCTAAGAACCGTGTTTAACCGTTCGAATTTTGTTTTGTGGGTAGAAGCCTATCTCTTCTACCCTACCTCTTTTTTTCAACGATTTTTGTCCTACCTTCTGCTGCCTTTAAGTGCAATTTATTGTGCCGTTGTCCTTTATAAACGCTTCATAACACGCAAAAGAAAACTCTTTTTTGCCATTCCTATTGTCAGTATTGGAAACCTCACCGTTGGAGGCAATGGTAAAACACCCTTTTGCATTGCTTTAGCCAAAAATCGTGACCATGTTGCTATTGTACTTCGTGGGTATGGGCGCAAATCTCATGGATTGATTTTAGTTTCCGACAAAGGTCAAGTGATGTGTGATGCCTTGGCGAGTGGCGATGAAGCAATGCTGTATGCCAAATCCTTACCAAATGCAACGGTTGTTGTTAGTGAAGATCGTGTGGATGCTATTCGATTTGCTAAAAAGAGAGGGGCAAAAATCGTCTTTTTAGACGATGGTTTCTCCAAAAGCGCGATCTCAAAAATTGATATTCTTGTGAAACCCGTGCCTGAACCTCTAAACAGCTTTTGCCTCCCCAGTGGTCCGTATCGTGAGCCAAGATTTCTTTACAAATACGCTGACCTGATTGTTTCCGAAGGAAGCGATTTTGTGCGCCACGTCGAAGTTCTCAATGCAAGTAAACGCATGCTTTTAGTCACTGCTATCTCCAAACCAAGTCGCTTGGATGCCTATTTGCCCGAAAATGTTATTGCAAAAATCACTTTTGAAGACCATTACATGTACACTGAAAAAGAGCTTGAAGCACTTCTTTTAGAGCACAATGCAACGACGATTTTAACCACACAAAAAGATGCGGTTAAAATGGCTACGTTTGATATTCCTCTCTCTATTCTCAAACTCGAAGTTGAAATCTCCCCTGGAACACTCGCAAAAATAAACACACTTTTAGCTCCTAAACGCTAAAATAAGGCTTTAACCTTTACGCAAGGATTTGCTGTGCAACATAAAATACACCAAGCACAAATCTTAATGGACGCATTGCCGTACATTAAACTTTTCAATAAAAAAACCATTGTCATTAAATACGGTGGCGCCGCACAAGTCAACCCAGAACTGAAAGAACAGTTTGCAAAAGATATTGTTCTGCTCTATCTTGTGGGCATTAAGCCTATCATTGTCCATGGCGGTGGAAAAAAGATCAATGCACTTTTAGATAAACTCGAAGTAAAAAGTAGCTTTGTGGACGGACTTCGTGTCACCGATGAGCAAGTGATGGAAGTCGTCGAAATGGTACTCAGTGGAAGCATCAACAAAGAGATAACCACACTGCTTAATCATCATGGCGCTAAAGCCATTGGTATTACAGGAAAAGATGCCAATTTTATCCACGCAAAACCGATGGATGATGGCAAATATGGGCTTGTGGGTGACATTACCAAGATTGATAAAAAAGTGCTCAAACATCTTATGCGTGAAAAATTTATCCCCGTCATTGCGCCGATTGCAGCAGGTGATGACATTAATCATCCAGGTTATAACATCAACGCAGACTTAGCCGCTAGTAAAATTGCTGTGGCAATGCAAGCTAAAAAGATTATCTTCCTCACAGACACCCCCGGTGTTCTGGATAAAGAAGGCAATCTGATCTCAAGTCTTGATAAAACAAAAATCAAAGCCCTTAAAAAAGATGGCACGATTAGCGGTGGCATGATCCCAAAACTCGATGCGTGTTTAGAAACTGTTCGTGGTGGGGTTGAGTGTGCGCATATCATTGATGGCAGAATTCAACACTCCATTTTATTAGAGCTCTTTACCAAAGATGGTATTGGTACGATCATTAGAGAATAAAACTAAACTCTGCCAACGTTGTTGGCAAGCTTCAGTGCCCTAGTGGCTAACGTAGCTAAAAGAGCTTTGCTTTTTTAGTGTATAGAAATTAGTAAGGACGATTATGTTTATTGAAACCCGTGGAAATGATAGTATTAAACCAAAAAAGGTTCCCTTTTCATTTGCTATTTTAAATCCAAGTGCAAGCTTTGGCGGACTATATGTTCCTGAAAACTTACCAAAAATTGATACTGCTTTTTTAGACAAAGCCTCTCAAAAAAGTTACAAAGAGATCACGCTGGACATTTTAAGACTCTTTAACATCGATATTGAAGAAGAAGTCATGCAAAAAGCAGTTGCGTTGTATGATGCATTTGATGATGCCAGTGAGCCTACACCACTCGTGCAAATCGAAAAAGATCTGTTCGTCAATGAGCTTTATCATGGCCCCACACGCGCCTTTAAAGATATGGCATTACAGCCTTTTGGCTATATACTTTCCCATCTTGCACAAAAGATAAATGAACACTACCTCATTTTAGCTGCAACGAGTGGCGACACAGGTCCTGCAACGCTTGATACCTTTGCGAACAAACCTAACATTAAAGTTGTTTGTCTCTATCCAGATGGCGGAACCAGTGATGTTCAACGCCTCCAAATGACAACCCAAAAAAGTCCTAATCTTAAAATCATCGGTATTCATGGTAATTTTGATGATGCTCAAAATGCACTCAAACGTTTACTGGCATCTTCGAGCTTTAAAGAAGCACTCAGTGCCAAAGATATCAAACTCAGTGCTGCAAACTCGGTCAATTTTGGACGTATTATCTTCCAAATTATTTACCACATTTATGCCTATGTCGCCCTACTCAAACAAAATAAAATTGAACTTGGAAAACCTTTTTATACGATTATTCCTAGTGGAAACTTTGGTAACGCTTTGGGTGCATATTATGCAAAAAAAATGGGTCTCCCAATTGAGAAAATTTTGATTGCTTCGAACATCAACAACATCCTTACCGATCTAATCACCACGGGTGTGTATGACCTTCGCAACCGAAGCCTCCTTCAAACAACCTCTCCTGCCATGGATATTTTAATTTCATCCAACGTTGAGCGTATTTTGTTTGACAAATTTGGAGCGATTCGTACGAAAGAGCTTATGGACTCACTCAAAGAGAACACATACTATACGTTAACGAAAGATGAGTTAGCACTATTACAAGAAGATTTTGAAGCGGTTTACTGTGATGATGCATTTGGTAAAGCACAAATAAAGCACTATGCCGATCAAAACTACATCATGGATCCTCACACAGCAACATGCCTCAAAGCCTATCAGGAACTTAAAGCAAAACCGCTTCCATGTGTTCTTTGTTCTACAGCGGAATGGACAAAATTTGCGCCAACAATGTTCAATGCAATCAACCAAAACTGTATCAGATACAGTGACAAAGAAGCACTTGAAGGCATTAGTAAAGCTTTACATGTAAAGATTCCAGAATGTATCAGTACCCTCTTTAATAAACCGATTATTCACGACAAAATCGTCGAAAAAGAAGGTATTGAAGCGGAGATTTTTGATTTTTTAAATCTTACATGTAAAAAGGAATGCAAGTGATTATTATCCCTGCACGCCTTGCGTCCACACGTTTTCCCGGTAAAATTTTAGCCGATATTCATGGTCTTCCTATGGTCATTGCAACGGCAAAACGTGTACAGAACCTTGATGATGTTGCCATTGCTGCTGATACCGAAGAAGTCGTAACGCTTGCACAAAAGCATGGCTTTAAAGCCATCTTAACTTCACAAAATCATCAAAGTGGCACAGATCGCATTAATGAAGCGGCTTCAAAACTAAGCCTTTCTGAGGACGAGATCATTGTCAACGTTCAAGCCGATGAGCCATTTATCGAAGAAGCGGTTGTAAGAAGTGTCATTGAACGCGCTAAAAATACAGAGGCTATGATTACCAGTGCCTGCAAAAAAATTGATCTTTTACATGTAAAAGATCCCAACCTTGTTAAAGTCATTTTGGACACCCATAGTAATGCCATTTATTTTTCCAGAAGTGCTATTCCGTATGATCGCGAAGGTGGATTTGAGGGCTATTTTGGGCATCTTGGCATTTACGCGTTTCGTAAAAAGGCGCTTGAAACCTTTTGTGCCCTTCCCTACGCTCCACTTGAACATATCGAAAAGCTAGAGCAATTACGTGCCATTTATCATGGTTATAAAATCGCAATGGTGGAAGTACAAAGTCAAAGTTTTGGAATCGATACCAAAGAAGATTTAAAGCGAGCACTCGCTTTTTTTAGTCACTAATTTAACCTATTTTATCCCAAGGAAACTTATGCAAAATACCCTTTCTAACGAATCTAAAAAAAGCTTAAATGCTTTGATGATTACATGGTTTACACTTACTGCAAGCTTAATGTTCTATCTTTTTATCTGTTATATATTTTTTGTTACAGAAGCATTTACACCACCTTTTACCGTGGAAATCTTACAAACAAATCTCTTTAATGGTATGTCAATGCACGCAGCACTTTATCTTGTAGCAGCAATTATATTTATTGGGGGAGATGTTCACTCTAAATCTTCGTATAAAAAACTTCTTCTAGAAGCTATGAATCAAAAATTTAAAACACATGAAGATGAATTTAATTTTTTTAGAACCAACTATGCATCCATTATGTTAATACATATCGGCGTTTTTAATGTTATCGCTATTTTGGGAGTCATCGTATTTTTCTTAACATTTGATTTGACAACACTCATGAATCTTATCATCATATCGCTGCTGGGATGTGTGCTCATGTTTCCCACTAAAGCAAAATTAACCTTTCCTGTAGAAAAAGCATGCTCTATCAAAAAATAAAGCAAGGGAGAAATCCCTTTCTTTTGAATACTTAAAGAGTTACTTGCTCAAACGTATCTTTATCCTGATCGAAAAGATACGCTTCCATTGGATTTTCACCCACTTGAAACATGATCTTACATGACTCAAAACCTGATTTTTTAAGCCCTTTTTCGACTACTTCGAGTATAAATGCACGGGTGCTATACATATGCGTTGTGGTGTTGCCTTCGTACGCAAATTCTTCTCCAACGATAGGCGTAAACCCCTCTTTTTGAAGGTGCTTTTCAAAAACAACTTTCTCTTTTAAGCTTTCAACTTCTACAATCAATATAACGTTCATTTAAATCCCTACTTTTTCTAAATGCGCCAAAAATTCATCGGCATTTTTAAACCCAGCTAAACGAAGTCCACTGACTTCTTTGCCCTCTTTGAAAAACAAAATTGCAGGAGGGCCATAAATGCTAAAGGCTTTTTGAAGCGCCTTGTCATCTGCACTATTTTTGGTAACATCTGCTTTTAGAAGCGTAAAGTTATTGAGCTTTTCTTTGACACGTGGATCGCTAAAGGTAAACTGTTCAAACTCAACACAATTCACACACCAGTCTGCATAAAAGTCTAACATGACAGGTTTTTGTGCATTTTTTAACGCAAGGTTGAGCTCATCTATATTTTTTACTTTTGTAAAAGCTGAAGGGAGGCTCACGCTTGTAGAATTCCCTTTAAACGTAAATTTTTCAAAGGGCGCGAGTGGATTCGTCGCACCACTCAAAAATCCTACCAAAAGTGC